>Ga0123357_10009696_pt1 | contig 12172 bp, 8 predicted proteins | sample TergutEmb28metaG_FD_89873 | JGI IMG/M metagenome (GOLD analysis project Ga0123357, IMG submission 89873) | Embiratermes neotenicus P4 segment gut microbial communities from Petit-Saut dam, French Guiana - Emb289 P4 | ecosystem: Host-associated > Arthropoda: Insects > Digestive system > Gut ...
GAAGTCAGTTCTTATTGAGCATCCATTATCTCACTCCTATTGTGCACAAGAATTTTGCTGAAATTGACACTATGAATTGCCTTAAAAACATGCCAGTTTATAACAATGTCCTTTTGCTATAACACTGTACATAAATACAAAAATATTATTATCACATCCTTCAGCCTGGCAGCTGTCACAAGGACCTCTACCACACACGAAGCCTGCATCCACTGGGAATTCAATGCAGGCTCAGTGTACCATATTTCATGTAACAATCTCAAAGTGCTAATCTCCAGCTTCTTAACAGGCTTCAATTCTTCAGAAAATATTTCTCAGCAAATGAAGAGGTTCTTGTCTTTAAATATTCCCAATCTTCCTTAAAAAATTATCTTTAACTTCTCAAAAAGAAAATACACTTTCTCTTCACATGTTACATGCCTGAACTGTGTCATAAGTAACTCAACACAAAGGCAAGAATTTGTTTCTTCAAAAAATGCAGTTCCTACAATTTTGTGTGCACTCAACATGCCCCTGACTTCAACTCTGTCATGTAAAGGTACTTCGTGAATCACACGAGAATTTGTGTAACACCAATATCTGTAATTTTGGCTGTTTCATTCCCACACAATGTCAATCATACCTCATATGACAAAAAACACACGTTTTTCGCAATCCATTCCTGTCCAGCACAGCCTGGTTTTCAAAATCTTTCTGCTGTGTATTTTTCTTTTCACTGCAATGACAAAGTTGAATTCTTTTCACAGAACTTTCAGCAACATTTTTTTCATGACGCCTACTTCATGAAAATACTGCAAACAAGAGAATATATTTCCACATGCACTAACCACCTCTCTATGACTCACAGCACCACTAAGTGCCTGTGCCATGCTTCAGCACTGATGAATAGGTCCATAGTGGTGGCTGATTCTATTAAGGAAATCAGAATCATATTTTCCAGTAATCGGAGGCATGATTAAATGATATCAGATACATAATATACTTTTATTTTGTATCTGAAAAGAGTACTTTAACACTTTAAATCGCTAATTCTTAAGCATTGATTCTTGTACTTGAAACAGTATCACATTTGTATCATTCGACATGTTCTACATCCTTGGCTTAGACCAACAAAGGATCTACACAATGAAATCCATTGTATTCTGTATTATTAAATATTATGTCCCAAATGGTCACTGTAATTAAGATCATGTGAATACATTCACACCAAGCTCAAAATTCATCAGACTATCCTGCAGCTTGGCCAGTTTTCCAAACAGACAAGCCTGGGCAAACAGAGTTTTGAAAATCACACCTTAAAAAACAACTGTTTTAGTGAAACTTTCTTTTAAACTGCACTTAACCTTTCATTATGTTTAATGTACTGTGATGAGTCACATATGAACTGCGACATATACAAAAACAAATGCAAAACCTACCACCACCTTCATGATTTCCAATTTTGAGAATTTAAAAAAAAAAAAGTTATATTACAAGTTCTGAACCAAAAGTCTAAGTGATGTAGAAAACTTGCTTAATGATGTAACAGAGGTAAATGAGTCTTCTTTATCAAAGTTCTCTCAGAACAATGAACACAATTATATTTAATTTCCATAACAGAGTGACTACTGTTAATACTTCCAATGCTTCACGTATGGCAATTATTAATACAATGCACAAACTTGCCACTAAACTTATTATTTGTATGGTGAATACAACAGTGTTTCAAATATGGTGAGATGGTGTAAATATATTCAGTAAAGCGCAATAGGCCAAAAAGTGACACAATTCATAGGGGACTAAAGATTCAGAACAATCTCTACATTGCCCCCCCCCCAAAAAAAATCAATTAGAAGAGAACTTTGTCTGAAACTTATTCAATAAGCATCTTCACCAGCATACAGCTGGTACACTTGGTGTAAGGAAAAATTATCATCATAATAGTTCAAAGAATGATCCTACAGGAAGATATAGCAGATGAGAGCAAGTTAAATTGGGTAATAAAGAGTTGCAGGCACAGATCACAAAAACCAACTTCCCAAATAGCAGGCCTAATTTTGTGCCATTAATGTCCATGGGTTTACACTTCAGCAAGAGTAAGCAATGTAAAAGTAACTCATGGATTAGTTTGCTGAACTCATAACCAGATGGTCATAAGTATTTATCAAAACCTAGCAAAACAAAATTTCTGCTGCCTGCAATAAATTGCAAAAATTTCAGTTTTGTTTTACTGTTACATATGTACTGATTATGCTCTATATTAAATTTGTCAGAATTAAACTCAAATTTTCACACCATTGACATGTTCAGAATTACTGTGTCATATAACAGTATTTCATACAGAATTTTCAGACATGTTTATGATCTATATCTACACCAGACCTCACACGCATAGCTCCAATGATACACTAAAAGGTAGCATCAAACAATCAAGTAAATACATATTCCATGCAGCCACCATTCTGTTGTAACATTACACAAAAATAAACAAATGCCTCAACAAAAGTTCCATGTTTTTCCTTGATTTATTACTAAGACATCATTTCCCAACCAAAGCAGCATCAGTACCCCTCCCATATCAAAAGTCAATTCATCCAAAATGCTGGTATTACTGATTCTAGGATATAGAAATCAGTGTTGAGGTGACCCCTATTGGGATAATGGCCACATAAATTTTGTGAAAATCAGACAAGTAGTTTAGAAGCTGAAATTAGGGGACACAGACTGCATGGCGTATTCATGCCTACCTGCCTTAAAAATGGGAAGTACCAAAAACTGATTTCCACACCTCAAAAAAAACCCTACTATGCAAGAAGAGAAAGGGAACATGGTTTCCTTATATTTAATATGACACAATAATATGTAATGATAATCCAACGTGTATGATGAATGGGCATTTATGGTTAACATAGGTCAACAGCATTACTAATTTACTGGAATTAAAATACTCTGAAATTTGAAAATATGTAGAATCCATTCTCTATGTCTACTAACTGCAAGCAACTGATATCAGGGGGAAAAAGCTACATTTGTGCATTCACTGTTGAACAATTACAGGAAGTATAAATCCAACTTCCATCACAGATCTCTTCCTAAACATGCAATGAACAGCATGTGAGGATTCCTGACATACACTACAAGACACCAGCAGAAGAAAATACCACATTTCTTGAAATAACAGAATTCAGAGCATTTTAGAAGTTGCAAACCACTTGTAACCATACAGAAAAGAATAGGATTCCATAAAAACAGAATTAGAGAAATGTTCCAGCTAAAAAGGCAGCCCTCATTTACAAATTAATCAAGCCAGGCTCATAAATGTTCAGCTCAACTGAAAAGTAAAAGCTACAGTACATTTAAAAAGAATTCTTACCCCACAACAAACGATGAGATGGTTGTGCCAATCAAAGCATATGTCAGGATAGCTCCAAGGTTGCGAAAGAAGTATTTCTGAAGAAAAAAAATGAATGAGAGCAAATTTAAAGATTCAAGTCTTCTGGGATGTTATGCCCCTGTGATAAACAGTTACTGAGATTTTAAACAACCAATCTGCACCCACCTTGGGGATAAGTATTCAAGGGGGTTGATTCTTCTGAGACTTCTTGACTATAAAAAAGGAGGCAACTTGCTCCTCTGAAACCTCAGTAATTACCTATCCATGAACATGTTGTAACCTCCCAGACGACTTGAATCTTCATCAACGTCACTATCAGAACTTCAAATCTTGCAAAAACAAATTTCCTTCCAGCATATAAAGGATGAGGATAGGAAACCCATGTTAGGCTTCAAGACTATGCAAAATAACGAGTCAGAAGTATATTTTACTTGTCACTTCTGCCTTGAGAGTTCATATGCGTTGAAGAGAATCAAGGGTATGTCTTTACCATAAAACTGATTCTCATAACCATATTCTCTTGTCACAATTAATTCCTACCTCACACACTTCATATACACATGAAAGATATGGCATTATGAAGAAATTCTTTTTCAAACCTTTCTGTTTCTTACAGCAGTATAGAGGTCTCTCTCATAGGCATTATTACAAGAGCCTACAATTTCTTCCATACATGTAACACTAAAATGGGGATTAAAAATAAATGCAAGATGAAATACAAGTACTACAATTCCTGCACACTTTACTTGTGCATGTGCGTGTGTGTACACTAGTGCGCGCGAGTGTGTGTGTGTTGGTGGGGGGAATGTGCACCAACAATTAAGACTGTAGTATGAAGGATAAAACTGAAAAATTATGTGTACATTATAAATCAGTCATTTATAACAAGGCTGCAAATCACGTGCTACGTAACACAGTACACAGACTTTACCCAGGCATTCATTAGTTACTGGACTGACAGGGCTGATATGTATGCAACATTTCTGACTGGGAATGGCCTCAGGTATATCACCCTACATTACAACACCAAGTCATGAATCACCATGTATACAGCTTATCTGACAGTAATGCTATCTTTACACTTCATTTTTATGTGGCTGGGTGGGAAGGGAGAGGCAGTTTAAGACAAACAACAACAATAACAGAAAGTGGGAGATGAGAACAATCACTAATAACATTCTGGAAGAGCAAATCTATTACCATTTAATATCTTCTACAGATTCTATTAGTGAGCTGTTTGTATGCATCTGCCCAGACTTGAACATCCTTATTACACAATACATTTTTATGAAATTACGAACATGCCACTGAAACACAGTCTTTATATATTTTAATTCTCAGTCATTGGACACATCATGAACACAATCACCAGGCAAATTTCTGAGGTGTGTACAATTTTAGCAATTGCTAACTTAAGTTTCATGTGGTGAAACACATTTAAAAACTTTCCAAAGCATATGGGTTTTTTTTACAGAAAATCAGTAAATATCAAAATGGAAGTCACACAAAGTATCTGATATGACTCTAACACAAGAATCACTATACTCTGACACTTTAAATTTATGATGTCCATGAATCATACACTGACAGTACAACAACCTAACAAGTTGGCACTCTGGTAAAAATTTTCCTCCCCTTGCTGATTGCTAAAAGGCCTTTCTATGTAACAACCTCTGACTCATTCACTGTGACACCACACAGAAGAGTACCAACCACAAAACTCTTTGTTATATAATTTCTTCCATCTTTAATTTCTTGGTTTCTTGTGGACTCAAATATTCTATTCAGTACTCTACTCTCAGGTCCTCTCCAACTCCTCTTCTGTCCCAGTAATTTCAACATGATATAAAAGGTTTTCCAACTTAAACTTGTAACATCTTCACACACACACACACACACACACACACACACACACACATGCTACATATCATACACATTTCACCTGCCAAAACTTAATAACCCTAGAAGATTAGGTGTGCAATACAACTTTCAATTTACCAAGAAGATGACAACAGACTTCCCTGTTAGAACCATCTGAGTAAATCTTAACTGTATCTGTAGCCTGAGGGTTGGGGACTATTCTGTCCCCATATGTGTTTTATTTTTATTATTATTTTTAACATGAGATGATAGATATAGGTTTCCTACAATGCATATTTTCAGAATGCAAACTGGACATAAAACAATGCATGTATTCATGAACATATGCTTTACATCTTGGATGCAAAATGTGGGTATAATGTGACTTCCATTTTCATGTTTTTATCCCATCAATTAATGATACCATCAAACTAAAACAGTGTTATAATAACGTGACAAATTACAGTTAGTAGTAATATAACAAAGTGTAAAGAAAAATCATTGGTCATGTTGGTATTTTTTAATCTATCTGCTAATCCTGTTAATTCCCATGAGGTAATTGTTACACAATTTTTTCATGTTGCAGTGTCCTTCACAAATGCAAATACTGGAGCACAGACTGTACTAGATGATAACATACATGCATTACTTAACCTTTTGGCACCGGAATTAGTTTTTTAATTTTAGCACACCCTCTATATAAAATGTGAATAACACAGGAACCAAATATGTTACATTTATGAAACAAACTGCATTCTGAAGAGGAAAAAACGGAGAGTATATACCATGTTTAAGATATTCAGTACCTATATTTGTTGAATAAATATATAAAATGCAACGTTTAGAGGTTAGCGGTGCGGTACGACCACTACAGTCATCATTAGGCGTCAAAGGGTTAATGGCATTGTAAAGTGCCATGATATATGTAGCAATGGTGATGGATAAATGAACAAATATGCAACATTGGTGGAATGAGACTTACAGTGGGAAACCGAAGCACTCAGAGAAGAAGTTTTTCCAGTACTACTATATCTACTACAAATCCCACATGAATGGCATGGATGAAATAAGCTACATCCAAATTCTTATTTTAAATAATAAGTTACAACCTGGACTTAAACTGAGATCCTCAAAGTTTGCAATGACATGTCTCAAAACTGAATGTAACTACATGGAGCAGAGTCTCCTTCAGAAGATATTGTTAATTCACCTGATAATGATAGTACTCCCCAGTCTATGGAACCTGGAAGTTCATTACCATATTCACACACAGTGATTAAATCCAATTACAGTCCCGAGACTGTATTTATTTAAGAATACCTGTCCTCTCCCTATACCAAATAGTCAAATCCATTCAGTTTTTCTAACTACAATTTTGAATGAATTTTTTTCCTTGCTTGTCCTATCCACTACATCTTTCTTAATTAGATCACCTTCCGGATTTTTTTACCCCGTATTACTACGTCCCTCTTAAGTCCAAACATTTTTCTCTGCACCATGTTCTTAAACACCATCAACAACTAAATTTATGGTCTTCTGGAAAATGACGGCATGTAGTTTGACAGAAGTGTACTGACACTGAAGACAAAAAAAGTCTCTATTTTCATCTACCATACAGTATGCAAGTTTCTCTGCAATACACTTCTATGAGACTGTACAGCACCACAACCCAAAAGGTAACAATCTTCACGGTCACAACCATGGGAACCACAAATCTCACATTCTAAATCCATGGTTTACCATGGTGCAAAATACAAGAAAATTATGCTTCTTTAGTTTTTAATCTTGAGACTGTCATGAAGCTGACAAGAATCTGTAAAATACTACAATGATGCTATTAAGCATTGACCACAATTAATTCTGTACTTTGATACATGTAATTTAATTTGTTACTTTTGCTTCAAAATATTTGACCTCAGCTACATTCTCAAAGGATATGTTAGCTATCTTGACATTAAGATTTTATCCTGCACTATGATCAGACATCTGAAGGTTTATTCTCATTATCCGACAAACACAACTATATAGATATTGTATATTTGGTTTATTTAATATTGTTATATGTTTCAGCTGTCCCGATCAGCCACCATCAGGTAGGGTATCAACACATAAAAGAGTAAAGGGGAGAGGCCTCTTCTTACAAACAGTAGGTATGAAGGTGTTATAAAATAATTATAACAATTATTCGGAAATCAAAAAATTAGTAACATGAAATTAATATACAGATTTTGTTATGAGACTTTTGGTGTAATCCAGTGTTTTGTAATAAAATATAAAATTATAATATAATTAAATAAGATAAAATATGATCACATATGTAGTGGAAAAGCTAAACGGTTAGTATTTATCAGTGTAGTATCAAGTCTAGTGTCAATACTGACATAAATTATCGCGTCTTCAATTAGTATTCACTGGAAAAGGAAATCCTTACTATCTTGTTTTTTGATCCCCTTGTGTTTTTTACGTAAAGGGCAATTTTAGAAACCAGCACAAGGTCTCATGGTATAAGAGTTATCAAAGGAATAAAAACATGTGAAAGACCAATCTGGTGGAGGTTTTGAAAGGTTTTCAATATGCAGACACAGAAAACCTCACTGAGTTTTTGCAAAGTCCCTAGTATGACTGAGGCCTCCAACATACAACTTAGGCAGACAATATCAGTGCTACCACGAAAACTAAGCGAAGATTAGCAGGAAGATAGTGAAGATGGCAAAGAACAGAAAAATAATAAATCCATCAGTAATAGTGCTGCACTTCATTGTGCTGACACTGTGCTACAGAACAACGGTCACGAAGGCTTAGAATATTCTGAAATTTGAGGCCTAAGGTATCGCACTGCTGATGAACATGCTTCTGTCATCAAAACAATTTGCTCCAAAAGGCACAACAACTTAAGTGTTTCTGTTTCACTGAAGTGATGAGAAATGTTTGTTGATAGAAATGACTGATGATTTTAAATGTATATGCACAAATGCTTAGAAGAAAAGATTGGATTTCCACCTTTTGTGACCAAGCACATCAACATCACTGTTTCAGCCATTTGAAACGGATTTCAACAAACTGGTACAAGGTCATGTGGCCGGCAAATTGGCTTCCCGCACTCTCCTGGTATTGTACAGATCACTCTCAGCTCAGTCAACCTCTGTCTTTCCTTAAGTGAAGTTGAATGCTTTTGTGCATGACAGAATAATATCTTCCTCTAACTATTAATGTAGTTAAGCCTTACAAAACATGTCTGAATTTATTAAAAATAAGCTTTCACATTTTCATGCTGTCTGCAGTTATTTTATATTTTTAAATTTGGTAGTTCACAAGTTCTTGTAACCAAATAGGCATTTTACATTGAAAATAGATTCCTATGTTTGTGACGGTTCCATTCATTTACGACCAATGAGATTCTCCTGTACTTGTTACAAACATCCGATTTGGAAGTCAGATCTACATAAGTGCTTTAAAAATACTGAGTGATATGGCTGAATGAAAAAAATTCCAAGGAAAGTGTGAGTTATATTTGTATTGCACTGAAGCTGCTGACAGAACACTGATTATGGGAAAGTGATCATACATAAAAGGAACAACATCAGCAATAAACTGCGAAGGTAAGAAGTGCACTTCCTTATCCTCATGGAAGACATTAAATCACCCACATCCAGTTGACAATGAGATTCTCTTTCAAAATATGTTCATATAATGGCTGTGCACTAACTTATACTCTATACTGTTCATACTAAGGTCTGCATTATCCTGCTGCATGTTGCAACATCGCAAAAATGACACTAAAACTTTCCTCAATGTTGCATTAGTCATAACACAATACAAACTACCTGAATTCACAGAATCTCATACCGAACAAATCAATGACCACTAATGCCTGGGACTTATGTGCAACTGCCCTCAGCTTAGGGTTTTTCAACATGGACAAACACTGTCTTACACCAGCAAAACTGCTCAATTTACTTCAAAGTGTTTTAATTGAAAACAGTACTAAAAACATAAGTTTCAAACAACGGATTGGCATAAATTCTGAAGACTGATCCACCACAGAAAAGAGCACTTCATCACCTATAATACTATATAAAGCGGGCTTCGTATCTCATATAGAACTATGACTCCTTTTGTTTTTTCAAGAGCATGCACACACCTGTGTTAATGAACTATTTGATGACATGGTGAGTTCTAAAGAGTCTGCAAGTTTCAATGATACATGGAAAGGAAATGGAGTTTGGGTGCAGTAAAATTTAGGCTGTTTGGAAGGAAAGAAAAAATATTTGGAACATGATGGCAGTCAGCATTCCTGGAATACAATCTACTTTTACATTTTAACATCTCTATCATTACTGTCTGTTACTACTGTTCCCCAAGTATTTAAAATGTGCCAAATGATCACCTTAACTGTAAAGACACACAACTAAACCATATGAACGGAAAATGTCATAAAGTGAACAAATGAGTTACTACTTACGCGCTTCAAGCTGTAACCAGCATGGAATATGATTGGTGGCAAAATTATATTGAAGAAGATTTCAGGGTCAAATGTTGCTTTCAGGTCCATCTCATTATTCTCAACATCTACTATCTCCTCCCGAAAAGCATAGGCATAGGTCTTGTTGGGTACAGGAGGATTTCCACCTCTGCTGGAAAACCGAAGCCACAGGGTGTCCGGTGGTAGTGATAAATTGTACTTGCTGTCTTTTTCTGGCACGACAGGCATGTGGAATACTGGTGTCGTGCTGCCTGCATAGCGAATCAATGCTCCCACAATCAGACCTGCAGCAAATAAATAAAGGTAAGACACATGGGTTTCCCAACTAGTGTTCATTGCTGTCCCATGATGAGGCCAAAATGAAATTCACTCATATACTTTTGCATCTTACAACTGGCCCACAACCAAACCTGGAATAAAACACAGCATTTTTCTGCCTTAAAACTTCTGGCACTTCACTTTCAATGTCCCATACAGAACAGATTGCAATGTCTTCCTTAAACTTTCAAATCTTGGTCTGTAACTTGTTCATTAAGAACCTACATACTCTGAAACCATAATTTGAGGCTTCTCTGATAAACATTGGATTAACCCTCAATTATTAAAATTTGACCGTAAATAAAGAAAACCCTTAAAACAGGTTACATTAAATGAGTATTCATTCTGCAGCACACTCAAATTTCTACTTATTTCATCCGCACCTACCTCCCTAAAATCTGTAGGTCTTTCTTGAAAGCAGCAGCAGACATACCAAGCCACATTCTGATTTTAACTACCAATAGAGAATGAAAATCAGAAATGTATACATGTATATGTATATGTTTGCAGTCTCACAAACATCTTTAAATTTAAGATCTTAAGGACAGATCCACCCATTTATACAAAGAGTGCACACAATATACCGCTCTGTCAGAGAGACAAAAAGCGTATAAAATACAAGTAAAATAAAATAAGAATAGAATTTAAAAGTTGTTTTTAACCAGCTGGCCTACAGTGTTTCCAAAAATATGATTTAGATATCTGCGAACTACAAGTCTTCTGTTGTTTTATGCATATTACTCTAAGCTATGGTGAGTTTGACAGTTCCTTAGTTCCAGCACACACCCTTGCATCCTATTTATCTGATATTTATTTCACATTTCTAGGCCTTTACTTCCCCTGTCTGTACTAGGGTTTTTATACATGTCTGTGTCCCTGCAATGAGCCTCTTACAGTTACTCCATCCACCTGTACACATGCAACAAGAAAACTGATGAAAAGAGTTCACTAGATTTGAAAGGTGAAAAACTTTACAACAAAAATTCAATGCTTTAACTTTCATTAAGGGCACATAATTTTAACAACTACTCTAAATGAAGATCTACATCCACTCATAGGCAATTTCAATCATACACAAGGAAGATCCAAACAAGGGCCTTGCAGTAGAATAAAGGGAAACACTAAACAGACAATTCCTACTACAATCAGCTACAGCACTATTGTTAACACACAGGGAAAACACAAACTATATGGTACACCTATCCTTTCTTGGCATATGGGCTATTTCATTATGGACTGAAGGTGGAGCACATGGATGTTTATTTATTCCTTCTGTCAAATATGTGTGTTATGTTTACAATGCATCCTTTTATGGTCTTTTACTGCATTGCTTGTCACTTTGTCTCTTTTACGTACAAATATACTTCTGAGAATTTTTGCCCTAATACCTTTAAACTATAATCTTCTAATAGTTGAGAGAAAGGTAAAACAGTTTTTGAAATTTAAAAATTCACGTTTCAGGGCTGGGGAGACAGAAGATTCTGAAGAGAATGGTATCACAAATTAGCCATATTTCATTTGCTATATTTTCATCATGATTATTGCATCAATTTTTTACTTCTGCACCCACATTATCATATTTTCAAATAATGCACTTGCCAGCACTAAACTTATATGGTATTTACAACATATAGCCAACAAATGCATAATATATTTAACAATTCATTGTATCTAAAAAAACTCCTACATGTTTTGATGCATCAATGCATTATCTTCAAGGAGTCCTTCTATTACACCAATTCACACAAGTAAGAAACAGTTATTATTTTTGTTGGTGTCTAACACGCTTTAGTACAGAAATCACATAGATTGCTTACTTGCATCTAAGAGAAGCACAAGATTTTCCTTGAGAATGTAATGGTTATTCTACTGAATACAGCATATTTAAGAATTAAAACTGTACTTCAAGTAAAATAACTGCTGATTATTTTCAGCTCACATTTTACACACCCAGTCCAATATCAAACATAATCAGACTCAGTACATGAATTTTAAGCTCGTGGTTCCATGCATCTTAATTCAATGTGAATAAAAATCCAACAGATGCAACAGTATGCAGATATTTATTTACTGCAAAACTACTCTACATGTTTCAGGTGTCACAGCACCCATCATCAGGAGTATTAAAAACTTTACCC
>Ga0123357_10009697_pt1 | contig 12171 bp, 6 predicted proteins | sample TergutEmb28metaG_FD_89873 | JGI IMG/M metagenome (GOLD analysis project Ga0123357, IMG submission 89873) | Embiratermes neotenicus P4 segment gut microbial communities from Petit-Saut dam, French Guiana - Emb289 P4 | ecosystem: Host-associated > Arthropoda: Insects > Digestive system > Gut ...
GATATGAACTGAGTGATGTACATGTTTTAACACTATCCTATATGCTCTCTCTTCCTTTGGCTGATAGGTGTGATGGATTATGTTATTGTCTCGCATGTGCCTAATCAGTGATCTATACGTTTCCGGCATAGTACTATTTATCTTGACAGTGTTGTCCGCCATACATTTGGTGGTGTATTGGTCGTCATCAACTATATTCCTGAGACTGCGTACCATGTCTGGAAAATTTGTGATTCCGTACACAAATATTGGAGGGGGTTTTGGAATTGCTGGGAGCTGCGGTACTTCAACTGAAGTGGGTTCCTTGGTGTTGAGTTCTAGGGCACTACATTTGTTATGTAGGGATATTATTTCTGGGCGTACCTGTAATGAGGTGACCTTTCTGCGTTTCGTAGTTCTCACTTCTTGCCAGTTGTTTCAGTTGACGCGGTTCCTTTGTCATCTTCACTCTGGAATGAGGCTCTGCATAAGGGCGGAGTAAGGGCTAATGTATGTGATGTGCTGGCCGAACACGATGTTTGTTGCTGGTTTTGCATGGGGAGAACAGCAGTATTCATCGGACTTGAAGATTGACAAAAATCCAACGGTTGTGTTTGCATAGGCATAACCATTTGGCTCTGTTCATAGTATTGCGTTGTTTGGTTTTGAAGTACCATTTGCTGTAGTTGGCCTTACTGTAAGCTTTGCATTTGTTGTACCTGTACATAGTTTGGTGTTTGCATGGGCGGTTGATTGACTATGTTATGATAAGTTCCGGGCCCATTTCCAGGCGGTAGATCCATGTTGTTATGCATGTACCGGTGTTGAACCACAATCCGAGCACCGAGCACTATGACCTTCCTTAACACAGCGCTACTTTCACTTCACCACTGCTCGAGGAGAAAGCCAGAACTCCGGTATAAACACTAATGACGGTAATTCTAACAGTGGTGTTTGTATTATAATTCTAACAAACAAACTTACCTTATCAATAAGAAATATCACAGAGAGCTGTACCTCTGCTCCAAGCATCCTAAAACAATCCTGAAAGAGATGCCTGCTGGTATGAGATTACTGGAAGATGTGCTAATATTGAACTTCTAGGGCTTCCTTTCTATGTTGAATACAGGAGAAAAGAAATGTGTTAGGGCCTGTGGGGGAAGGAAGTACAGGTACTTGGATAATGAAGTAGGGGTTAATAAACTAATACCGATGAGTTTTCAAATTGTCAGTTTAGTTAAGCGAAAGAATAGGACATGCGGGATAAACACTGAACACAAGAACTGCATTCTTCTCTTTTTTGAAGAAACCTGAAGGCAGAAGCCAAGTGGAAAATGCAGCAGAAATTAAATATTATATTAGAATGAGTAGTGGAGAAATAGGTTATAAGAATATGTCCCAGACTTGATAGGATCCTGTGGTGAGAAATTTGTTACCAACTGCATAAGTTATGGAAACAGTTAATACTTGAAACTAAAAATGCAATTGATAATGAAACCATATTCTTTGGTCATAGTCAAATGAGTAATGTTTATAAAACACACATTTCAGCACCTTTTGAACTTTATACACGAAGACCCTAATGTAATGCCTGTGTCAACATGAAGAGAAACATCTTACAAAATGCCATATGTATGGAAAACAGGCTTTCTTTGCAGATACTATACATATCAGGTATAACACTGTGTCAAAGAACAGCACTTAATAGTGACCCACACAATAGCATGCACACAAATTTGGGGAAAAAATCTTGACTGTAATCAAATGCTTTGGTCCTTTTCTTACACAACACATACCTCATCCCTCATTAAAAACTATTAGTTTCCCAAAGACTTTGATCCATGGAAGCATTATCTCCATTCTTTTTTTGGTGTGAGACCAAGTCCCTTGGTACTGTGGTAGCCAATGGGCCTATAAACAGATTGAGAAATGGGATCAGAAGCTTAAAATTGAGGCAGTTACTTGTATATAATTTGAATATTTGGAAATGACACTAACAAATTGAAACTGAAAGCATGAAGAAATTCAGAGGATATTAAATCTGGAAAATTCTTGCTATGAATTATTAAAAAATCATGCATCTTCTCCTTTGCTATCTAAAAATGTTAGTATTAAAATACACAAAACTATAAATCTGTATGTTATTTTGTTTGGGTTTGAAACTTGTTACTCATATTAAGGGAATGACATGGACTGAGACTGTTTCTGAATAAGGTGCTGATAAAGACATTTGGACACAAGAGGAAGGAAATAGTAGGAAGGTGGAGAAAATTTCATAATGGGAAGCTTTATGATTTGTACTCCTCACCAACTTTTATTGGGGTGACAATATCAGGAAGGATTAAATGGGTTGGGTATATGGCATTGAATGAGTTAATGAACCTTCGGTTTCCATAAGATGTGGGGAATTTCTTGATTAGCTGAAAGCCAGTTAGCTTCACAAGAAGAACTCTGCTCCATGGAGCATGTATGGCATATATGGAGATGAACACAAAAACATGGGAAAGCCTGAAGGAAAATAGACATTTGGGAACCCTGGCAAAGATGGGATAATGATATTAAAATACATCTTAAAAAATATCATGGGAGGTCTTGCAATAATGATGGAGTTTCGTGTTCATAAAGGTAAAGGTAAAGTGATCCCATTACAGGCCCGGTGTGGCCCAGAGGGTGGGTAGAGGTATAGCTCTACTCTTCCATGACCGCGGCACTAGAAGGGGGTGAGTGGTCAGCAGCACGCCCTGGCCGCACTTTACCCCCGGGTAAGACCCGGTACCCATTTACAGGAGGCTGGGTGGGCCCCAGGACCGGTCTGGACGGGTGGAAAATCTCGCCCCAGTGGGATTCGATCCCGGACCGTCCAACTCGTAGTCAGTCGCTATACCGACTGAGCTACCCGGCCCGCGTTTCGTGTTCATAAAACAAGAGGAATTTCTCGACTAGCTAAGAAACTGTTAGCTTTTCAAGGAGGATTATGCTTCATGGAGTTGTGGTTAAATAAAATTTTAATACTTTTAAAATTAGGCACCACAAAATTGGGCTGAAGGATAGCCATAATTACTACCTCATGCACGAGATGATCTGCACACAACACGTGATTCGTTACAGATTAATCTAGTATAGTTTAAATCATGCTCCCTGATAATAAATTACAGAACTATTTAGCGCAACCTCGGTAACACAGCCTGCTACTATATCATGCTCCCCCCTCTGCAGCCACCAGCATAAAAAATCACCAAATTCTTATACACTATATTTTATCTGAAGTGTTTCGGCTCAGATAAAAATGTAATAAAAGATAATGAGTAATATTTATTGCCCAATAAGTGTATTTATCTGGTTTGTTACCGAGAGTAGTATAATTTACAAAAAATGCAAAGTATTAATATTTATTCTTCCAGATCATGGGACTGTGTAATCTCATGCATCGGTACAGAGGTTTTCCAACCGGACATAGTACCTTTATCTTCTGGCAGGCTGTGAAGATAGACCCAGATTCTGCCTCCAGAACATTCATAACCATGTAATAGATTACAGAGCACAGATCATCTACTACAGAGTGTCCTAAGCATTATGAATCCTCAACACTGTGGGCACCTTAAATCCTGCACCAAAAAATATAAAGCACAACTGAAGTGCTAGTGGAAAAGTAAATTTGGGAAAACTTAAATACAAAATGGGCAGTATGTTTTTAGAGATACATTCTTTTTCCACCATTTAAGTACAGTTTGTTACATATTTTGCCTTTCAAAAAAAATTTGAAAACGAGATATGAAATGGTTGCTGGTTACAGATTTTATCAGTATAAAACACACTGAGAATTATGACCACATGATGAATTTCAAAGTCTATTAAAATGATATCACAAGAACAACTCCTCAGTTGGGTGGGTAAGAGAATGATCCGTGGACTGTACTGTACTGCTGTACTCCTTGAAGCATATGTAGACATGGGCTAATGACAGTGTTTCAAATGTAAGACATGTCTTGCAACCATCACAATTACCATTATGCAGCCACTGCATGACAATAAAACTACTGACTGAAAATAATGTCATGTCATCTTCAGATGTCATGCTGTGCTTCATTCGGTACTTCAACAAAGTATGTAACTTTGTTGATGATCTCCCAGACATGACTTGGTGATGGGACTGACGAAGAAACAATACATTACTTCTACTACGTACACTGAACAGTTACTAACACACACAGCGATAGTCACTGTGCGCGTCATCCAAATAACCCGCGACTTCAATTGCCAAACAACTTGCATGCAAAACTGCTTCTCTCTGCCATCTGTGTGATTCTACCCGCAGCCACTGAACCATGCCGGCAATAAGTTAATCCGTCGCTGCCGCTTGCGGCGATGTAAGCCCTTGTTTGCTGTGGTCTATTTAACCTACAATGGGGGGCCAAAATCCATGCCTATGTAATTCTTTTGCACTCTGTTCGGTAAACTTGTACAAGTTTTGGAGCTCAGATGGCGGCAGCAGGTTTCAGCGAGAAGCTAGGTTTATCTATGACCTCAGATTACGCATTTACGATAATTCGTAAGCAATGGCTCCATGGTTATAATCTATGATCCGTGGTATATCGTCTGTGGTGTGTGCGACGAAGCAGAGACTCTGATCCATGAAGCAGAGTTACAATTGGAAGTTTCAAACTGTCAGTCTCTCATGTGCTTAAAAGATGAGCAGTGATGCATAATGTGAACTAGTTTTCTAAATTTGGTGATTCATACCACAATTCGATTTTGTTTGTGTAAGTACGATGAAGTATTTCTAAGCCTTTAATCATGCTTGTACGTACATGTATCAGTGCCTCTAATGTCAAATGTCAGCAAAAGCCGTTAAGTTGTTTGTTAAAGCAGCAAAGGAAGAACGGAGTGAAATAGAATTTGTGTCATTTCTACATATAGACCCTTCATTTGATTAAGTCAAGGATGTAGAACACGTCAGGGTACAAATACAGCCGAATGCAGAGTAACTACATTGTTTCAATGTCCGCCTCAAATGCAAGAATAAAAGCAATCTTTGTTTACAGCGCTACAACAAAAGAATTTTTTATGGAACCGTTCTGCCCACTGTTATGTGCCTGCTTAAATACTTTTTGTATCGTGCATTAAAATATAATGGTTGGTGGCAGGCTATTGAATAAATTTATTCCTCTACAATAAACTCCTGTTTGATATATGCTGTCTCTTGCACGATGGTTGCCGCGTCTTTCCCCGGGTAACGCGGTAAATTATTGTCATAGCTTTATGTGTTAGACTTCATTTGTTTTGCAAGTTTAATTTGTCTCTATGGAACTAACTGGTAAGTACTCAATTTTCTTTATGTTTCTTCGAAGTCTTAGTCATATCTGGGCATTAAAATTCTTTTGTGCCACCCTTATAGCTTCCATAAAATATGTTTAAATGATGCTTAAGAGTTCATTTTAAGTGGTTGTACGGAAGACATTTGAAACCGTTGTAGGTTCTGTTTCAACTGTGGCGATGAGTACTTGCTGGTAAACAAGATTCCACACTGCATTTAATATCCAATCCTTTATGCTCTTGTCATCTGGTAATGGGTACCAGAGTTTTTGTTTATTGTATTGTTCATTGTGTATGTTGGGATCACATTTGTGAGGGAGAAAGCCTGGGGTATAAAATGTGTTTATGTTGAACATGGAGTCTTTACATAGTCATTGTCTAGGGGAAGTGATCATGTTTTGTTCTTGGGTAATGCTTTCTTACTCTTTTTAAAGCTTTCTTGTAGGATTTATCATGTCTGTTGCAGTTCCATAATATTCCTGCATGGAGATTGTTTACAGAGGTGAAGTGATTTACAGTAGAGCTGATCCTTATACAGAGAGATTTTTTCACACATGCCTGATTACACTTTGAACATCTATTGTGAACTGAGCTTTTAATATGTACATCTAGCTATATGCCTGTCATATGAAAGAATGCCATAATATTTCCATGGTTCTCCACTACCTCCTTCATCAGTCATTTATTTATTTTTGGAGCAAACCCAGTGTTTATCGTATGTATCATATGGCTGCTACCTGACTAAGCCGCATTACATGGTATGCTCAATGCTCTTCAGTTTATTCAGCTTCCACCCTTAGCTCACAGAGAACACACCCTGTGTGTTTTATCATACACTTGAAGATCAACTGTTTATTCATTGTCGGTGCCTACCTTAAAGAGAACAGTTGTAACATTGGAATCTGGTGCTGACTGTGACAACCAAGGTGTGACTTGTGCAGTATTCTATATTGGAAGATACCTGTGTCTGGGATTTGCATAATCTTTGTAAGGAAACCTGGAACATTTTCAGAAATCTCTACCAAAAATCTGGGACATTTGGGGAGAGAAAGTCCGATTTTCCACAGGTGAACTTCCCCTTGTATATATGCAAGTGCTTTAAGACCACTACATGAGTCCCATCTGCAAATGTGCATTCATTGTATTTTAATTAACACTGAACAGATTCGTAAACAAAGTTGTGCATTTGCAAAGTAAAATTAAATGCTGTTATAAATGCAGACTGTATAGCATGCACAATCAATGGCATGTTTTTGGAATATTCACCAATTACATAGTATAATTTCACAACATTGCCAAAATTACCAAGAAAATGCTCATTCTAATTTCATGAACATGCACATGAAACCAAAGATAACAAAGACTGAACTCCCTAACCATCAGTGTGCGACATCAGCAAATTGCATTATTGCAGTGATGTGAATGGGAAGTCTGCCAAATAAAAAATCAGCATGTTTGTTCTTGGGACACAAGGATGTTTCTTTTGAAAATGGAGAGTCCAGGGAAAAGATGGGATTAAAGGGAAGCCTACGTATATCTAAAGTGATTCCATATGTGGGCTAGCTTTCTGAGCAGCTTTATCATGTCTTTTTTGATTTTCTACTTATGAATTTTGGTACATATGTCCTTGCCTTGGAGGTTGTAGTGGAAGTCACAGTACTTTCATGCTTGTTATTTATTTATGTATTTTTATTGTTTGTTTATTTATTTGTTCATTTTATATTATTTTATTTTATATGTAAATTTCTTTTGCTGATGATCATGTAGCATAACCAAGCAATACTGTACTTGCCAGAATGTAATTCACGTTTATCTTCAGACTACATTTGAAATTTAAGGGAGGGAGTATGCATTTTATGTTGTGGACATATGGGGTCATCACCCCCAAAATGTAATTGTAAGTCTCAAAAACTGCCAATAAAGCACCAACATTTCAAAAGTATTGTCATTTAAATCCTGTATGAATTCTGAGAAATTGAAGAATTGAAAGTGAATACACCAGGTTTACAGTTCAAATAATAATTCCTCTTCTTCTGTATAGACTCCACAGCAGTGATGAGTAGGAAAATTGGAGTACTAACTGAGAACAGTGGTCAAGGATCTAGGCATAGCAGTGTAATGAATAGTGAGGATTCACAGCATGTTGTGGGATGTGTCTCCACTTACAAGAAGAAGGGAATGGTCAGCGGTCTTATAGTCTGCTCGGAGTCACAGAAGCAGTACTTTGAAGAAGATGAACAGCCATACGATGAAACTCAATATCTGAAAGCAGAGATCGAAAAGAGAACTGAGAAGATGCTGCAGAAAGCAAAGGAAGATTTATGTAAAAGGTAAAAGGGGCAGGTTTGGTCTACTTCCATCTGTATACAAATTTTGTTCATTACAGAATGGATTTCAATTAAAGCATATGTATGGGGGTCTACAAAAATGTGTAAGCACTTAATTTTGGTTGATATGAGTGACGCACAGTCCGTATTTTACACAAAGTTTCAATTATTGAATGTCTTCCATACAATTTAATGTCCAGTAACATTTTTACTTAAAGTAAAACATTGGTCCCATTAGGATCTAAAACTTCCATTCCAAGCACTTTTTGATATGGCAGATATTTACCAATATACAAGGATAAACCATTTATTATCCTTAAGGTAGTACAAATTACTTTGCTACTGTACATTTATATCTGCGGTATATTAACTGATACGAGGCAGCTGTTGAAGAAAGTGCAGCAGAATTCCTTTAATCGGGCATCCAGGGGACCAGACAGGATCTGGAATATCAAATATTCCAGGTTATTAGACAGTACCTATAGTGAGCTGGTGGTCAGGATAGTGTAGTTGGTGTAGCCACTCCCTGTGGACTGGACGGTCTGGGGATCAAATCCTGATGGGGGTTAAGATTTTCCATGCCTGTCCTGACTGGTCTTGTGCCTACCTCACCTTGACATGTGTACACATTTGTTGGTGAGTCTTACAAATCAAAGATGAAGGATGTGGAAAATATAACTGTGTATGACCAAGAAACAGTTGATGTCCGCACCTGCTGTTTTGGCCAGGAATTTGGAGGAGGGTGCAATGTCATGCCACAATACTGTAACTGAATTGGAAAGTTTCAGTCAACCAGGTACCCTTGTAAGACAGTAGTGTGGTAAATAATGTCTCATTGAATTCATATTTGGACATCTCAGTCTATTAACTAAATGTTGTTCGAATTCTTGAAATTCATACTTCTAACTGTTAATCGTGTTTCAGTGGATGTGTATTAATTATTGTATTAATGTTTAGTTTAAAGTGTACCAGTATGCTGCAAAACCTAAAAGATCATTAACTGTAGGTACTGATTATCTTTTGATTTTGTTTCTGACAATTTACATTTCACATAGATATAATCTTTCCAGGAAAGAGAAGTATAGTAGTGAAGACACAAGCAACGTCAAAGAAGTGACAGTGCCTAATACCACACTATGCCATCAGTTTGATGCACTGGAAATGCTGCACAAGATGAGGTGGTTGCGGAACCAGAATGACAAGAATTACTTGGAAAGGTACTACTTGTATTTTTATTTAATGCAGAATTTTTGTTTTGTATGAATATTTGCAGCAACTATCCTTATTTGTACTTTATGTCCTACTACAGGACCAGTATTTCTTGAAAAGTCTGTGCTACAAAATTTAAATTGAAGGTTATGGGAAGTGAAAAGATTTAAGATCTGTTAAAGGTAAATAAGTGTGGGCCGTGTAGCGCAGTCGGTATAGAGACTGACTACGGGCTGGACGGTCCGGGATCGAATCCTGGTGGGGACGAGATTTTCCGCCCGTCCAGACCGGCCCTGGGGCCCACCCAACCTCCTGTAAAATGGGTACTGTATCTATCCTGGGGGTAAAGTGCGGCCTGGGCGTGCTGCTGACCACTCACCCCCTTCTAGTGCCGCGGTCATGGAAGAGTAGAGCTATACCTATACTCACCCTCTGGGCCACACTGGGCCTGTAACGGGATCGCTAAAGGTAAATAAGTTTTAAATGTGTGCATTCTTTAATATTTGAAATGTGTCCATGCCTTGCTGTTTAATTAACAGAATAACTGTGATACCTATTGCAAGGATGTTAACCCATCAAGGCAGTAGTTCAAGTGTCCAGTGGATCTGTGTGTGATTGGTGTTTACTGGTGTTTATGTCTACTCTGTAGCATCTAATGATATGTTTCTGGGAAGAAAATCGGATCTTTAAGATTATCCAGCAGATATTTATGAAATTTTGAGGAAAAATATGAGTTAGATCAGTGCTCCCACGCATACTTGTATGTGTATATGTTTAAAGCTCCGTTCATTGCCTGAGGTTCTGTCTTACAGAGTTCCAACTTCGTGTGGAACTCCTTGCAGCAGATGTAACAGCACTGTCCCACTTTGCAGTTAGCCCTCAAGAAGGTTGTGTCATTTCTGTTTTTATATCTTATCTTACCAACTGCACACTTGTGGTGAAATTTTTGTCAATCAAATGCTTTTTTTTTTCGGCATATTGGAGATATGTGTGTGAACAGTCTTCCTTCTCCACTATGTATTTAAAGTTTTCCATCCCAAAGTGTTACAACATATAAATAAAATACTACGCATCAGTCGTTAACACAACGTTTTATTTATATATCAAGGTATATGTGTCAGGTGACATGTTTCGACCTAGTAGGCCATCCTCAGGCCCTCCAAGAACACAGATCTAAGCGTTGTTTAGTTTTTCTGCATTATGGGATCTCAAATGCTTACAAGTTTCAATAGTGAACAGTATATAAGCTCAATTTATACAAGCTTATATACTGTTCACTATTGAAACTTGTAAGCATTTGGGATCCCATAATGCAGAAAATCTAAACAACGCTTAGATCTGTGTTCTTGGAGGGCCTGAGGATGGCCTACTAGGTCGAAACATGTCACCCTGACATTATACCTTTGTATATAAATAAAACGTTGTGTTAACGACTGACGCGTAGTATTTTATTTCTCCAGTATTCCCAACACCTTGTTTATCATTTCTTGACATGTGTTTGTATGTATGTGTATTGTCTTTGAGATTCATGCTCTTCATGGCAAAATTGTACTGTAGTATGCCTAGAAGTTTGGTCACTTCTTTTCCATTTATAGTATTTGTTGTTATTATTATGATATGATAAAATGTAGACCTTTCCACCGCAAGATCCATGAGCTGTTTGAATGATCTGCAATAACTTTACTTTTCTTCACCTTTGTGTTCCTTAATTAGGTTTGCACATTCTTTCTCTTCGTTCCAGAAGTCTCAGACTGGTCAACAGTGTCAGCACAATATTGAAAGCACTATGCCCCAGTCAGAACAATAAAGTTCTGTCCATCATGACAGTGATGTAAGAACCGTATTTTCTGGTATATAAGTGAAGTTGATTTCCATCCAAACAATATACTTGAGGAAGGTGGCCTTGTCTTGAGCAGGTCATAGAGCCTCTCATTTACTCCCTGAAGGAACAGTAGCAGCTCCCTTTCAAGGCCTCCAACTGATTGTCCCTTAGGGCACTGTTAGACTCAAACTGCTTCCTTCCACATTCTTTCCAGTTTTTTGTTTATCAGTCACACCATTACTTTATACAGTGTAGCCTGAGCTACTGGCAGAATCACTGAATGAATCATAAATAAATAAATAAAATATTTACTCTTGTTCCAGTTCCCACACAGCAGGAGATACAAGAAACATGACAGAAAAGGAGGTAGTACCACTGAATAGAGAAGAGACAGATGAGTATTTCAGTTGCACAAAACAGACCAAGAACAAAGGGAGACGCAAGAACAGGGCTAAGACCTTAATCAGCCTGGATGATCTGGAGAAACCACTTCTTGAAGCAGTCACATACCAGAAACATATGCATGCACAGTCTGTCTATGAATCTGCAGGAGCACCGATACAGCATGCACGCGGTGAGCGCAATTACAGATAATGTGATTATGCCTGTTTGTGATTCCCATATTAAGTGAAATCTTTAGCTCTGAAGTATAATTTCTGCTTCTGGTTCAGTTCCTGTCTGTTGACTGACTGTACAGTTACGGTGATAAATCATATACAGGAACAGAAAGAGAGTCAGTATGTTTCACATAATGTACCTGTTCATTGTTTGTTTCTTGGGCATGGCAAACTAAATAAGTTCAGTGGCTTTGAAAACCTAACCTCTGGGAATATTCATGGGTTGGTCACATAACGGATCTCACAGTAATTCAGCTCGATGCGTACAAGAAAAGACACAAATTTCATTGAGTTTTATTGCCTTTAATTCTCCCCACTCTTTCTGAGCACAGTGCTGCAACCACTCTCCTTCAGTTTGTGTTGTATTCTTTCCAGAAAATAACTCAATAAATTCCTTACATTGGGTCCCCCAAATGCAGAATCACAAGAGAGATGTCGTTAGAGGGTAAAATGCATGGCAACTAGTCCTGGTAAATACCTCTCGTCTCTCCACAAAACTTTATTCCTCTGTCTAACTGTAATCTCACCTAATGACCAAATCATACTCTTAAACTAATTTCAAACCTCGAAAATGAAACTGCCCAGTAACAATATTGTGGTCCATAATTTGTCCTTTTATTTTTTGTCAGGAAATGAGGAAATACATTTTCAGGGTCTCTCAAAATATATTTCACTGGATATATACATATATCAGTGGCAAATGTGTGACTAAACAGTGAATCTAACCTGAGTAATGTGAGAAAACAAGTACCAAAATAAACAACAGTTCTAATAAGAACTGAACAGAGAATTTGTATGAATAAAAATGACCTAGAAGCCCAAAATTCTGTAGATATGTCGTAGAATTTATAACACTGACATGTATTCTTAAAATTGATAGTGTTGATTTGAAATGGAGTGTCTA
>Ga0123357_10009698_pt1 | contig 12171 bp, 11 predicted proteins | sample TergutEmb28metaG_FD_89873 | JGI IMG/M metagenome (GOLD analysis project Ga0123357, IMG submission 89873) | Embiratermes neotenicus P4 segment gut microbial communities from Petit-Saut dam, French Guiana - Emb289 P4 | ecosystem: Host-associated > Arthropoda: Insects > Digestive system > Gut ...
CGTTTTCACGTACCAGACTTAACAACCTGAACAAGATGCCACGTCAGCAGTTGCTACTCCCGCAACTCTGAACGTGCCTGTGCTGTCAACAGTATTTGAAATACCGAGGTGGTCCATCCGTTGCTACGGTCCAACGATGGCAACCTTACTATGTGTGTTTGCACGGATCTCAGAACAGCGATTATTGCACTATACAGCATTAACTTATCGGTTTTTATAACCGAGGCAGAGAGAGTTGACTGTGCGGTACGAGCAGTTACACTTTCGTCATTAAAGGGTTAATAAGCGGATGAAGATAACACGTATCCGTGATAAGGACATACACAATTTAAATGAATTCCCTTTACTCTTGTCTGCTTCGTGATCGCTTACACTGAGGATGTACAACAAAATTTTTGTGTGTGTTTCTTGTTTTCGTGTACTGATTTCATAGAGCAGCGTCTTTCTTGAGGATGTCATAGTCTCGCAGCTAGTCAGTAATGTAACCTGAATATATATTGCCATACTTCAAAAAGCCTGCCGCTTTTAGCTCTGCTGTCACAACCTCACAGTCTCTTTCGTTCATATTTATAAATGTTATGATTCCCAAATCCCCATTACCTATAGTTATTCCAGATGTCTCATTCCCCACAGTGTTACGTGACGTTTCACCTTCCTTGACTTTTACACATCATACTAAGACTGTTCAGCATGGAATACAGATTTTGAAGTTTTCATACGCAGTTCTCTGTGCGCTGTGCATGTTCCACCCATCTTCTGTTTCTTGGATTAATCGCTTTGTCAGCAAGCGAATTTAGTATTTTGTGTAAGCAGGTCGATAAAGTAATCCTTTGTGATAAGCAAAGTTTGACGCGCACTTTTCCGGAAGAGCTCCCCCGTCCCCGCTCCGCGGTCCAGCTTATGGCCGTTGTTCGAACCAAGGCCAGGCGAAGAGCTTCGACCTCTTCAAGGTGAGGAGCCGAGGTGAAGACGGTCAAGTCGGCTGTTATACAGCCCGGCCGCTACCAGATGGCACCAGACGGAAGTTGGGCCAAGGAACAAAGGCTGTCTTTTTCATTTGTGCATGAGTTACGTAATTAAAGACACAAACATAAATACTACAAGAAAAACATGGAACTGTGTTTATGCATAAAGGCGGTTGGTACAAAAATAATTGCAGTCATATCATGTCATCAGAAAGCAGAACACAATTTGAATATAAATGTTGTTTATATATCCACTGGAAATGTAACAAGCTACAGGTACGGTACCTCGCCATGAGAGTGCCAATTCAAAATTACGCAAATAACTCATGTAAGTCCAACAAATGCACTATTCTATAATGTATAAAAGTTAAATCAAAATTACAGTCATGACGACGTTCAGAGAAACCAATTGTGGGAGTGCTTGCTACCATTACGGCCAGAGTCCTTTGTCTTCCTGGGCCTTAACTGGAAACCCAAACGAACCCCATAAAGCAGAGTCCGAAGGCTCAGTCAGCACTGCTAATGCGGTACCGAAGCTCGTCTTTGATGGCACCGTGAATTAGTTCTGTCCTTATGCGATACCCACAACCGATCTGCCTGAAATCAATTTTAGTGTCATCCTCTCAGCTAACAAGCCTTTCAAGTGGGCGTTTTCGTTTAGTGCTTCAGAATATATTTCTTGTTTCTCCTATCCTATTCACAGTATGAACCAGTCGTATGTCACTATTCTACAGTGACAAGCGGCCTATATGACACGAAGTATCTCTGTGTGCAATTTTCGACAGCTTAAATTTATTTGATCCCTCTTAGGTTTGAAGGTTTTCTTAAGCATTTAACATTAAGATCAAAACCGCAAAATTGTATCTTTACCTCTTGTTTCATATGGGAGTCAAACTTCGTCTCTCATCGTACGGAAGGGAAGAACATAGATGGAGAGCTTGAGAAAAAGTTCTGAGTAGAATGTGTGGGCCTAAAGAGGGGTATAACAGGAAGGTGGAGAGCATAACGTAATGAGTAACTGAGGGTGAAATGATCGTGGCATATAGTGCGCATGGAAGGAATTGAGGAGTGGGTGCAGAATTTTGGTTTAGACATATCAAGGGAAGAAACATGTAGGGCGTAAGGTGGTGGGCTGTTCTTATAATAAACCAACTAGATGCACTATTTTTATCGTTACACCGTGCATTCTGTAGTTTATTTAATTACACACACCAACACATGCACACACATATACTATTTAAGAAGTCTAAAAGTTACATTAAAACATCTAAAACGCTCCTACATGTTTCGATCACACGATCATCCTCAGGGAGCATATATTGTTCCTTGCTAAAGTTATAATTTAAAACATTCAGTGAATTACTTCGTTATGTTAACTTCGGTGCTGAGGCAGCATGTCGTGTGTTTGTGTGTTAGTCGCACGGTGTTTAGAATGAGCCTGGTTATGGTTGTGCGTCGTATGTTGTGCAGCGTGAGACTCCTGAGGATGATCGTGTGATCGAAACATGTAGGAGCGTTTTAGATGTTTTAATGTGAATTTTAGACTTCTTAAATAGTGTATGTGTGTGCATGTGTTGGTGTGTGTAGTTGAATAGATGCACTAATTTTCCCAAATTTATTTTGGAATAAAACTCTACATGTTTCGGACAGTTTCTCTGTTCACCATCAGGAATTTTTCACTGTATACACAGCAGTGGTATATGTCATACAGGTTCCGTCCTGATCCTGCTCGCAAGCTGTCGGCAAACCTGTATGGCATATACCATTGCTGTGTATACATTGAAAAATTCCTGATGGTGAACAGAGAAACTGTCCGAAACATGTAGAGTTTTATTCCAAAAATAAATTTGGGAAAATTAGTGCATCCAGTTGGTTTATTATAAGAATTTTTCACGATGCACGGTCACCTGTACGTCACATTCGGGGGTGGACTCTATTCCTGTGACAGTATAATGGCAACTGTTATAAAGGCGCTATTGGTTGGATTCCAAATAAAATGTGGAATTTTCTGGCCTTCTGAGTAACTACGAACGTTTGCAAGAAAGCTCCTGCGTATAGCGTTTCGGAATAAAATAGTTCAATTCTACGTCTGAGTTAAATGTTAAAGCGAGCCGTGAAAATCACGGTAAAAGTTGTTCAGGGGTTTAGTGCCGAGATACTCTAGCAAGCACGGGGCCTATGATTTCTGTTGTCGTTTATTTAGCTGTAGAAACCTCACTGGGTTCTGTATCGGTCCTAAAAAGCGTTACACTTTTACTTCTTGAACAGAGAGAAAAAAGTTGTGTTCATTTTCGAGTGTCATCTACAGGAAACACTGTCACACTTTCCTGCTTCTTCCAACCCGATTGCGGCAGTTCATGATTGCATGCTGTTTGCTGTCAACTTTCATCTCTCGACCCACATCGCGTAGCTCACTTTTACACAGAGAACTCGATATCACATCACTTAATCTCATTTCTTTAGTGTTTGTAAATTGCTGTTGCTTTCATTCTTATAGGCGCTGCTGATTTCATATGTCATGCACAGGATTTATATTGCTGGTTACATTGACGATAGATTCCTTAACTGACTCTACTGAAGGAACCAGGTTGAGCAGTAGTAATATCAATGTCTGCGATTGGCCACATTCCTGCAGCACTGTACTCCACTTCATCTTCGAATCTTCCATCTTCGAACTTTATGTATCTATATTGTCTTGGACTTGTCCTATCACCTTTTTTGTCTTTAAAGTAAACGTTTTGCAAGAGACTTCGTCACTAAAATTTTGCATACAAATACATTCCTTGTTTTTCCACAGCCTTGCTACACTCATATTTGCTGTAACCTTCTGCATATCACTGTCCTAAGAACACCGGCACACCCATGTAAATTGAGACGGTTCTGGTCATGTATTGTAATAAAATGATGCTTTAAGTCTTCTTGGGTTCATATATTTTCCAGGCCTCTGTTTTTAATAACCCGAAATGTGTGTGTTTCTCTGAAAGTATGTACCGATTTTCAAACCCACAAAAAGCAATAGGTAGTATTGTTTCATAAGAACTGAAGACATAATCTACAATATATGTGTAAACAGTATGTTTAAGTTAAGAATCGCAATTTCGTGACGGTGGCAGCTTTCAGTGTAGCTTGGCGTTGGAGGATAACTAACGAACGCATTTTGGATATAGTCTTCATTTTCACGGTACGTCTCATTTGATATTACTCGAGAGGACAGACAGGAAAACATGTATTCTTATGTGTGACCATTAGTGACACAGCCTGGACTGTAGGACAGAGGGTGCCAACGTTTCCCACTTGACGGCACACTGCGTGGGACAGTTCGGTTTCTGGGGCCCGTGGAATCCGCAGATGCTGACGTTGTGTGTGTGTGTGTGTGTGTGTGTGTAAAGGTTCACATGTTGTAACTGTGCTTGCCGTCAGCCATAATGATTAGTAACCCACTACAAAGCCCACCAAGCTGATTTATGGACTTTGTTGTTTTGTGTAATACGGCTTAGGCTTTTTTGGATCATGTTTTATGCTTTCCATCACGGTATCAGAGATTTCACCTTTTCCATGACATGCGCGAGGCGGTGGTTAGTAGCCATGGCTGTTTTGGTCTGCATTTATTTACTGTTAGAAATCAGTGAAAGAAACCTGTTCCGCCAGCTACAGTTCCGTATCACAGAGCAAAATTATATAATTCAAAACACGACGCCTTCGTTCTGTCGTGTGTTGGTGACTAGTGGATATGTAACCTGTGGAAACGTGGAATAACAAACGGAATGCTTTATTATTAATTTAATGTAATTTAATTTAATTTATGCGGAGTACAGCAAGCGAGTGCGGTGCTGTGCATACGATGCACCTCTCAGATTCACGCAAACATCCGTTTTGCCTATGTGGTAACTAACTAACGGACCAATTCCATGGAGCAGAGTCCTCATTTCTTTGTGAATCAAAAAATTCGCCGCAAGATCCATTTTAATGTTACTTTAACATCTACGCCTAGTCTCTCAGGTTGTCTCTTTGCTTCAGATTTTTCCACCGAAGCCTGTATGCGTTTCTCCCCCCCCCACCTTACGTGCCACATGCCCCACCCCCACCTTACTTGCCACGTGCCTCCCCTCCCCTGTAATTCGCCTTGATTGGTCAACTGCATAGTATTTTATGAGGCGTAAAAGTCATGCAGGTCACCATTACGCAGTTTCTCCAGCCTTCTCTTACTTCCTCCCTCTTATGCCCAAATATCCTCCTCAGCACCCTATTCTGAAACACCCTCAACCTTCCCTTAACGTGCAAGACCAAGTTTCACGTCCGTATGGAAAAACAGGCAAATTTATAGTTCTTTGTGTTCTAGAATTTGCATTTTTAGATAGACAACGGTAAGACAAACTATCCTGGACTTAAAGGTAGCAGGCTTTTCCCAAGTGTAATTTGTGTTTAATTTCTTTGTGCTTGCAGTTTTCTTTCGTTAGTGTTGTTCGCATATTTTTTAACTGTGCCACGATTTCGAGTGATTTATTACGTTTCTTAATATCTGATATTGTCTCTCGTTCTGTTTTTGAAAAATCGTCTTATACATCGCTCTTTCAGCATTTTCTATCAGACCAATCTCCCTACTAGCGACTAAGAAAACGTCTGTGTATCCTTTATAGTGTGCATGCTGCTCCAAATCAATTAGCATCATCGGCGTAAACCAGAAGTTGATGTGTCTCATTCAGTTTCAACCCCTCTTGGTATGGCTGAACCTTCTAATAGCAGAGTCTAAAGAAAAGCTGAGAAGTAGTGACAATAAAGTATTTGCTTGCTTCCTATCATTCTTGATAGGCAACGTATGACACGAATGGTTGCCTATCAGGATTTTGCTATACGTTCCATTTCAGCACCTTGATGTTAAACTAATTATCGTGGGGATACCAAACTCAGTGAGTAAGGGTGAAGGTAAAACCTCCCGCCCAACGAAACCGTAGGCTTTCTTGAGACTTATAAATACTTGCGCGCTGCCCTATTATATGACCATTTTTCTCTGTTTCCTTGTTCAACTTTTAAGTAGCCATTTCAAGTTCAAAGGTACAAAACTGGGATGTTAGTTGCTCAGCTGTATATTGCAGTGTGTCTAACATTGTGAACCCCATTTACATTCAATATCCGACAGGAATATATCATTTGCGTATTCAAAATTCCGTGGGAATCAGCAATCAGATAACCCTTCTCGTCCTTGGATAAATTACTCCTAGGCTGCAAACCCTTTTTTTAAAGCAATGTAGTCCTCTATACGATCCTTCAATATTTCTCTTCTTAGTGTTTGTTTCAAACTCATTAATTTTACCTTTCAAATATTCTCTGTCTTTTGTTGCTGATATTGTTTAAAGTGTCTGCATTAATCTGGTTTCCTTCTTGTACCTATTGTAGTTTAGCCTGCATCCTTTTATCAGGAAATCTCGAAAAGTCTTAATCAAATCTTGGTTTATGCTCCTTCCATTCCTACTGACCTAGACTTTCTTTAGCTGAGATTTTCATATACCTGTATAGCTTTTGGAGTGTTATTAGGCCTCTGCTATCAACTGGTCGCTCCAAAGCTGAGAATCTCTCTGATAATCTGAACTGATACTATTCTGTAACTTCCACTCGGTTAGCTTATTGAAATAGAATCTCTCCATATTAACCTTCATACTCCGCTGATCCTTTCGAAACTGTCTTCAGCGACGCTTATAAAGACATGTTACATTCCCAGCTCCAAACCTCATGTTCATTTTCCCATGCGTAAATCGTTTCAAGTGATCTTTTTCCAAGTCCGAGGCCCCGTGCAACATTCCGTATCACGATTTTTTGTTCTTAACCCCTCGTCCACCCCCAGATTTGGAGCTGTCCGCCACTGTTCATTCAATATATTCGCTGTTATCCTCCATATGTAGAAATTGTTTACTCCATCCGCAGCGTGACGATGCGCTATGCTGTCGCGACTGGGACACATCTGTGTTGCATCCTTGGTAACGAAACTCTTAGATGAGGCCTGTTACACTCAACACAGGTTGCGGGCCAAATCCGAAATCTAAGTTGCCATCTTCGGCCGTAACTCGTTCCCTCGTACTTATTCATTTGTAAAGTTTCCACTGTAGAAAAACGCACGGACGATAAGCAGGTCATGTATTTAACTTTGCAGGTTGTGTTATGGAATAAAAATAACAACAAAAAAAAAAGTTAATTTGAGAAACGAAACCTAAATTTCATCTCTTAGGTTGTGTAAAACGTTGGACGGACTCATCCCCACGCATGTCCCTCACGTTCAACAACAGAAAGAAAGCCCCAATTCCTTATCCGAGTAGGTTGTTATCTCTGTGGTAACAGTCGTAGAATTCACGCTGGTGTTAATTTACGTATGTGCCTTGTCGCTACGTGCAGGCAACGCTGCAGTAATGTTTTTGTTGTGGGACATGACGTCATTGCCCAACAAACCGGAAAGAACAGAAAATTTCTAACTTCCTTTTCGTCTTTGCCAAGGCCACTGTCGCTTGCCCATATTGGCTGGCCCGTTCATTGCAATTCGCTTTTTCTTCGCGATGCCTCAGCTCAAGGCCTAGGGCAACGTACTACCGACGCTCTTCACTGCGCCCACGCGCTGCTACGGGGACGTATTATAACACCCCATTTTAACAAAATTCGTTTTACGGTACTGAACGGACAGTGTGGGCTTTAAAATCAGTCGTACATGCCTCTACGGCAGGTCAACACATGATTTCAGAAGTGGCATTTCCTCTGTAGCCAAAAGAAAGAAAGAAAGAAAGAGAGATGAGAAGTAAGAAGAAGAAGAAGAAGCGTTTATTTTTTTATGTGTGTTTGGAGGATAGCTTTCCATTGAAGCCCTTCTGACCGTTCGCTAGTGTGAATTTCAGACATTATGCCATCGAGTAAAAACGAATTATAAAGATTTCTTTCCATCTGGAAGTATTGCAACAGAAACTTGGATATGTCGGCGCTACAAGGATGCAAACCTGAAAGGATTCTGAAGTCATTTACTGGCCGCTGTATCATTAGGCATTAGAGCCGAACATTTCTGTTCTCTGAGAGTTCAAAAGTTGTGTGCAGCTGCTGAAACGTAATCCCCACTGTAAAATTGTTGGCTCTGAAAACAAAAAGTTTTTTTCACGTACGGTAATTGTGTTATCCACGGAACAGTATTTATCTGGAGCAGCTCTTGGTTCAAAGTTGACAAAAGATATAATTACCTTCTTCTTAGTTTCGTACGACCTGCGACCGAGGACGTTAGTGTCATGGCTCTTCTACTTTCTGCATCCCGCCACTGACCCTTGAACCCACACTGATCAAGCAAGATTGTTCGGAGCAGCTCGAAGCGGAATGTGCTAGATGCTACGAACGTAACGCAAAGAAAGGGGATGAACTGAAAGTAATGATGGGCACCCATTAGGAGCTTCATAATTTGTACTCTTCGCCATTCATTTGACATTTGTTTAGTATAAGATTGGCGCGGAGTGAAGCGCGCATTGGGAATTAAAGGAATCAGTGGAGCATTTGACTGTAAAACCCATAGGTAAGAGGCCACCTGTGAAGAGCTGGCGTAGGTGGAAGGATAATATCAAATTTTGTGCCAACCAAGTTTACTACACTGAGTGGAATGTTAAACTGAATAGACCCTCCAGTGAAGGTCTCTTGTGAATACGGTTGTGAATTTCGGTTTCATAAGTTGCAAGAACTTTCTTGACAGTGTGTAAATGCGTATTCTGTTGCATTACGTTGGGTGAGTGCCTGTTAGCCATACCGCGATTCTCATGTTTGCCTTTTGTGTTTAATAAAATAACTCTGGTGAAGGCATGTTTATTGTATATGGTATTTCCGGCCGTTGTAACTGGTAGATCAGGTGTAATTTTGGTTCAAAACGGAAACGTTCCACTTTATTTGAAGTTCCGCTCGTGTGTAGGTTGAGTTACAATGAAATTCCAGTCATTTTTTTATGTAGAATGATTTCAACAAGGAGGCAAAGCACGTATAAACGTAACATTGAGGTGCGTTCGCAGAACAATTGTTGCCAAGGAAAAGCAGTAAGTATCACGTATTCTGAGTGTGTGTCTGTAGCCTTATCTAGCATGCAGTGCGGTTGCGCTGTATTATACTGTGATCTGTAGTCTCTCTGGCTGTACCATATTTTCCCACATTATCTCATAAACGGCACGACTTTCAGAGAGAGAGAAAAAAAAGTTATTGAACATAAAATATATTGTGGGTTTCTGAACAACTGTTGTCTAAAACATTCATCATTCGAAGAAGAATGTCAGGGAGATATTATATATGCACATAGGTCTTGATGTGAAGTGCCCATTATTCTTGTCAGATCTTACATTAGATTAGATTGTTAATTGGGTCAAGTCCTTGTGTTCCCGATGCACCTAGGCCTTAAAAGAGGCCCTCTGTGCCTCATAATCTGATACTACGTCAAGGGAACCCTGTTCTTTTACTGAAGTTCCGGATGGCCCCCAGACTTAAACTCGTAATATCTTCTGGGTCCAAAAAGAAAGAACCCAGATATACAAGTCTGAGTGAAGCCAAAGCTTCACACTCACAGAGAATGTGGGCAGAGGTTTCATCCTCTGCTTCACACCTCCTACATAAAGGACTATCGGTTAGCCCCATTAAGTGAATATGGCTTCTCAGGGTATTGTGTCTTGTAAGAAGGCCAATAACAGCATCGCATTGTGTCCTGTTAAAGAACATAAATCTCGACTTGTGGTGAGACCTGGGCCCGGAATCAGTTTTCGAACCTGTCATTGAGTACTGCTAGGACCACGCCATCTTGTCGAATCTTAATGAAACTTGAATTTTCTCGACAGGTTTTGGAAAAACCTACGGATTTCAAATTTAATGAAAATCCGTCTAGTGGGAGCGGAGTTATTCCTTGCGGACGATCAGGAGGACAGACATATAGACATTACGAAGCTAACGGTCTCTTTTCGCAATATGGCGAACGCGTCTAAAGTATCCCATGTAAGGAAATATATATTAAAAAAACATATTTTGGCCGTATACGTTGTGGTTTGGAGTTCGTGATTATCAAATAATGATACTGAAACTGATTTTGGAAGGTCTTTAAAAGCGAAGCGGTTTACATAGGAAAAAAGGCTTTTTAATGATGAAATATTTTGTGTTTTTGTGCCCCTTATTTTTGCTATAAGATGAATTACTGTGGGATAGTCTAACATTTTATTTCTGTGTCTTAATAAATTGTTCATCTAGTAATGATTAATAAACAGATTCCTAACGTTTATATGTGCATGTTTTCTACTTACATGTACACTCGTACAGCTTTAAACGTTTAAGTCAGTCGGTCCTTACATGTGCTTCGCGGATCCCTTTGAATCCCCGCGAGCAGTCACAGGGGATCCGTAGATGCATTTATCTAATGGCTACTTTCAAGTTTGACGCTTTGTTAAAAATAATCGCAGAACTTCTTAAATTGGCGAAGTGTTTATTTCGTATGACCGTTAGAATATCTAATTAAGAAACTTCCTGTAGCACGAAGCAAGGAACAATCATTTTAATTAAGGTCAAATCATGCGATGCATTATTATGCTACTGGTCACATGTATTATTATGCTACTGGTCACATGTATTCATAGCTACCTAAAATGAGTTCCGTGATATAAATTTGTAATGTTGGGTACCTATCACACGGACACTCTATGTTTACGTGAGGAATGGTGAGGAAGAATCCTTGGTTATTTTTCAAAGCCACAAAAGTCTGCTAGCAGAAAAGTTTGGGAAACACTGTTTTCACGCCTACCGGTTACTGGACGCTCTGTTAGATTTAAAATTTAAAAAGACAGGTAATATAGGTACAACATAATGTTGAGGTGCGTTCGTGCAACCAATTTTGCAGTGGAAAAAGCAGTAAGTAATACATATTCTGAGTATGTGTTTGTAGCCTTAGGTATTCAGCATGCAATGCGCATACGCCATATTGTCATCTGTGGCCTGTCCGGGTCTACAACTTTTTTCAACATTATTTCATAAACGGCACTATTTTCTGAAGAAGTTGTTGGACATAAAATGTGTTTTTATTTCCTGTACATTTTTTTAAACATTTCTCATTCTAAGAAAAACTGAGCGAGATATGACCAAAAATGATTACCAGTTTTCACGTAAAGTACCCGTTTTTCTTGTCAGGCTTTAATGGAACTTGAATTTTATCGACGGATTTTCAAAAAATACTCAAATATCAATTTTCACAAAAAGCCGTCCAGAGGGAGCTGAGTTGTTCCGTGCAGACAGACGGACGGACAGACACGACGTCACTAATACTCTCCTTTCGCAATCTTGCGAGAGCGCCTAATAAAAATTCAACATTCCGCCCACACAACCTATTTATGTGTTTTATATGTATCTCTGAACAAACAGCGATTATTTCCTAACGCAGGATTAACTAACTTGTTTTCATAACCGAGACTGAAAGTGTTTACTATGCGGTGCGAGCTGAATGTTTGACTGTGGTTAAGGTTATTCAGAGTCTTAATAAGCCGTTCAACTTCTACGTGGTTGTAAGTATTCTAGTACTCTGAAATGAAGACAGTAGGTGTTCCAGAACTTTTGTACCTGTCTGTCACACTATAGTCACATGACAGGAGACTGCCGACTTAAGATGCATCGCCGTTGTAACATCAAATTTCAATGTTTGTTCCTTTGTGATGTGAGATATTGAACGGTTCTTTTGTACGTTGCTACGTAGAGAGGGGCTTAGATGAACTGCACCGGGGGCGGAGAAAAGCTGCAATCGACTTTCGCCAGGATGGCGGTCTTTGATACTTCAAGCCGCATGTCTTGATACAGCTTGTGCCCTCACCACTCCACCACGTTACTCCTCTTTGTCCATGATTTATTGATTCTTGCTCTATTTAAGGGCGTTCTCAGCTGCTTAATATATGCAACGTCGAAATGGTGGGATGGTTTTGAATGATAAATAGTGAAGGATGTGGGAAAAATCGAACGTGCTGTGCGTTAAGGCGGACTACTAGTCTTATCAATTTAGGAGAGGCGTTCCAAGAACCCATGCTGGAAACTCTGGCTTCCCGGACAGAAAACAAGAAGACAACCCCGCGACATTCGGCTGCTAACGATACACCAGCCTCGTGAAATAGGGACTGTAACAAACTGCCTCTAGAAAGTACCAGAAACAGAAATGAAAGAAACAGTTCAAAATAGAAAAAATTTTAATTGA
>Ga0123357_10009699_pt1 | contig 12171 bp, 8 predicted proteins | sample TergutEmb28metaG_FD_89873 | JGI IMG/M metagenome (GOLD analysis project Ga0123357, IMG submission 89873) | Embiratermes neotenicus P4 segment gut microbial communities from Petit-Saut dam, French Guiana - Emb289 P4 | ecosystem: Host-associated > Arthropoda: Insects > Digestive system > Gut ...
CAAAGAAGCTGATTTACATAAATACAGTGATCAGGTCAAACGAGTTGATTCTTAATCGTGTTGCGTAGCAGATGTTTGTGACAACAGTAATACAAATAAATAGAACTGAACTGGTCGTTGATAGCACGAAGTAACATTTTGTGATTACTTTGAAATCTCCAATTCCACGGAAACAACAACTGATTAAATTCGGTACTTTAATACAATGAAATGTGGCTTGAATTTTTATGTTATGTTGTAATGCAATTAAAGAGCAAGATAAACTCCTCCACCAAAACAACTGCATATATTTAGAAAATATTAAAACCTGAAAACCGCCCTGAAAACACACATTCCTAAAATAAACAGGCCGTATGTATGAAAAGAGGGAGATGTACGTGTATACAGTATTGCATTTCTTGCTCCATGCCGTTTGTCCCTTAACCACCTACACTCTAATATCTTGCAGCTGAACTTTAATTGAGCCGTGGGAATTGCCTGACATACGCAGACAGAAGGACCCTCGAAATGCAGATATTCTACAACAATTCAGCTATAAATCCCTCTGCATATTGTTTATTTATACTAAAAGAGAGAATGTAAATATTATTTTTATTGTAAGGCTTCAGTCGTAACGTAACCATATCTCTTATATTTATTGACGCTACTGCATCGAGTGTGGTTAACAAGTTTTAACCGGAACTGCCTTGACAGTGCACAAATAGTGTAATCTTTTAAGATAAGTTAAAGTTCCCTACTATTTATTTTACCCAAACATCTGTCAGCTAGATACAATTGAAAAGATTTCGGGGTACGTTCAATATACTAACCTAAGAACCTCCATATCGGAAAAATGTAAAAGATTTTATTGGAAAAAATGTTTCCACCAATCGATGTTCTCAGATAACTGTGCTTAAATTGGCCTGCCAAGACCGTGTGTATGTTGGCGCAATGCTGCAGAAGCTGTACGCTGAAGACTGGGACAATATTTTAGCAGTGGTCGATATAGTAAGTGCAAATTTCCATCTACCTTAATTGCTGTCTACAGAAATGGAAGTTCTTTCTCCCAAGAACAAACAACTCTCAAATTAAATAAATTTCAGTTCACTCGTGTAGCAAAATATAGACAATAAGCAATCAAATCAAGTTCGAACAGTCTATTGCAATATCTGCAATTTTCTTAAAATGTCCGCGAAAAAAAACATGAATTTCAAACAGAATACAACTCTATTTTTCGTACATCAGATTAGATATCAACAAGATTCCGGTGCATGCGGCAGGCTTGAAATATTGCTGCTCTGCGCGTTACGCAAAAGTCCGACCAATATTTTCGAAAATAGGTGTGTGTGTTTGTATGTGTGTGTGTGTGTGTGTATACACACACACACACACACACACATACACATACACTCACAACCACATAAACAAGAAGGAAGTTCTTCTGGGGCGTGACGCTTCGTGTAAGTAAATATTTTTAAAGATATTGATTCTCAATTTACATCATGTTATCTATGATTTTACAGTTACACGATTTGGGGAATCTAATTACTGGAATTGTAATAGTAGCAGCAGGCGATTCTGTCAAAGGCATAAACAACAAAGTTAGTTCGACTTCTGGTATCAGTGACGTAACATTGACATCTCTGTGACAGCCTGAAAGAATCAGAGGAAAGAGCGGTACAAGCACTATTCTTCATAACCTGAACACAAGACTACATTAGTGTTCATATTTCTCTCAGGCCTTTATACTGTCAGAAAAACCGGCCTATTTCGCTTGAGAAGGGGTCAGTGTAGGCTTCATAGCCAGTCAGAACGCGATGGAGAAGAGAAATCTCCATACTCATGCCAAAAATCGAACCAGGGTTTGTTTTATTTCAGCCCGTAGCCTAATCATATATCACCTGCACTATCCCGGCAACTCTGATGGCATCTAGAAAGCCACATAATGTAGTGGTGTTACAGAAATAAATATTTATTTCGGTTTTGCGGAGAAGGTCACATTTTCAGATGCCTAATGTTTTGAAAGATCTTGATGTGTATAAATACTTCTAACAACTGAACAAAAAGGTAGTTAAATTAAACCTGCAGGTTTGTACTCCACTCGTTTTCAATCTGAATAACGTATATTCTGTGAGTTACGAAAGGCATCTGTTGAAATTAGTGTTAAGTGTATGAGCGGTAGGATAATCTGGCTGATAGAGGGGAGTATAGGGCTGTGGTACGGTGAAAAAGTTTGTGTATTATTGCACATAAATAAAAGACAAGTTTAACTGAACTATATAAGTCGCTGAACTACCAGCTCAGATATAGATAATAGTTTGTTCACTCGGATAAGTTATCTAAATACCATCACTCCACATAATTGACTAAGAAATCACACGTTTACAAGCAAACGCTTTACATACATATAATATACATATTACCACGCAAAGTACCTTCAGATAATTACTTCCTTACCAAACAGATCCACTTATCTTATAGGCTGCTTCTTCAATGTGATGGCTTTATTTGTGTAAAGTTACAGTAAAAAAGCATGGTCGTAGCTATATAGGAAATGTTTCTACAAATATATACAATATCAGAAAATATAAAATGCCAAAAATAAATTTCCATTAACACGTCAGCTGCTTTAATTAGAAACGTCAGTCTATGCATGTTTGTCTGCTGTGCTTCTCTGCGCAAGCAAGCAATAAAGTAAGAGCAATATATTTTAAGAGTTATTCGTGCTATTTGATCATTTCCTTCCGCTGTCTTGACATTAGGGTTTTGAGAAATTAATTGACTGTACTGAGTTTACACATCCGCTTCGACATTTGCTGCTCACATAAGGGCATGAAATGGTTTTCAGGTGCTGTTACATAACAAACTGATTCTATTCTCGTTGCTCGAAGCTTTCTTCACCCTCAGTTCTTTAATCACAGAACACAGTTTATGTTCAAATGTTTCTTTGGCTTCGGTGTACTCCCTACACCTAATGCGGCAAAACGATAGCCATGGAGAGGGTGAAGTTACTCACCATAATCAAGGGTATTTTATACAGAGATGTAAAAACAAGTAATTTGCATATAACATAATATTGAGGCGCTTTCGTGAACGATTTTTGAAGTCGAAAACAATAAATGTTACATATTATGTATGTGTGTTTGTTGACTTAGCTATCCAGCATGTAATTCTCATGTGCCATATTGTTACCTGTGGCCTCTCCGGTTCTAAGATACATTCCGTCTTTATTCCATAAAAGGCAAGAAATTCTGTATGTTATTGAACATAACCTGAATACTTAATTTTCTCTACAAGTTTCGTCTGAATAATTTCTTATTCTAAGAAGAATTCAGCGCGCTACCAGCACACATTTACAACCGTTTTAATGTAAATAACCCATTATTCGGGTCGGTTCAGTGGGAGCCGAGTTTTCCAATCGGACGAACGGACAGACATACAGACACGACGAATCTAATTGTCACTTTTCGCAATGTTGTGAAAGCGCCTAAACATTATTCATCATCTTTAAGGTTTGGATTTTCCTGCATGTTTCCGAAGGCTAATCTAACGTTATGATGTGTGTCTGTTTCAGTGTTTGTTGGTGTAGGCGCTGTGTCGGCTGTGCTTGGTGTGATAGTGCTGTTGGTTACCATTTGCCTCATTATAGGAGCACAAATTGTAAGTGAAGCTTTCACATTATTATCAACTCTATGACCCTTTCCCACGAACGAACGTACTTTGGGATAACATTGTGAAGAAAACCGTTCCAGGCTCAACCCTGGGAACAGGCTTCCCTGAGATGTAAGTGTTTTATTTAAAACTCATATAAATTTGTATAAAGGTTCACACCGGCAAGTCAACGTCATTTCCGCTCATTATGCGAATTCCTGCCTTCCGCCCTCCGCTGTGCTACCGTTGTTGGAGGTGTGCGGATGTTTTCTGTAAATTGGATATGACGTATCTTCACTCTTTCTCCATCCACACTCCCCTGCGATATTCACTGTTATGAAGAAGAGTCATTAAGTGGCCAGGTATATTTGTGCTTGCTGTAGCATTAACAGAGATTAAGGCCTGAGCCCTGATGGGAATGTTTGGACTTAAGAGAGAAGAAGTAACCAAAATCCATAGAAGATTCCTCCATGTAAATTTCATGCAATCAGGGATGTGAACAGAGCAATCCTGACAGATGTGATAAACACAAAAATATTTTAAGCTGCAGACCTAAAGAAAATTACCCCTTAGATATTCTAGGCGCAGATAGGAAAGTAACATTGAAAGAGATAATTATTGTATATCGTGCAAAAATATTAGAGAGACACCTTGCAAAATAAACACTTCAAAATTTCTATGTCTTTCTTCTCTTTATAGGAAAACGATGAGGAACTGGTGCCGTGGATGGTGTACACTCTTATCTTCGTGATAGTGAATATATCTCTTGCTATGATCATCGCTGCGGCGTTAATTTCGTCCTTTATTTTTTGCGTCTATGGTGTCTTAATAATTGTAGAGGTTATCACACAAGTCTGTAAGTAACTTTCTAGCTAAGTAATATGAACAGCCTCAGAGTTCGGAAAGTCAACATTTGCACGATTTCGTTGAGATTCTCACTACGAAGTTGCTGAGAATATTAGCCTTGTATGGTGTTATGTCGTACAGACTGGCAAATAGTTACAATTATTTCGAAGGACCGTAGTCCCTGCTCAATATCTCAAGAAGCATTGCTTTACCTAAACTATGAACATATAGGCCTATTCAGATATCTATCTACTATTCGACGCGGTCTAACATTCCTGGAAACACAAAGTTTCCTCTAATTTTTTTAAATATCAAAAGTAAAGAAATCTCAAATATCAGTGATATCAGAATGTTGTGTTGTTAAATTAACACGGATTTTGTAGTAAGAATTTTTGCGCCAGAAACCTACTGCAAACAGTTCAAAAAGGAAACTGTTATGAAGAACTTAGCGAAGGAAGGCATAACGGAGCTGTGGATAATTATTTCTACTCTTGGACCGTGTTTGTATATTTCGAAGAGACCTTATGACGGGGAACTGAGAAAGATAGATATTATGTAGTCAAAAATAACGTTAAATAATTATGAACTTTTCTTACAATACTAAAAATTTGTACGCCACGGATATACCAACCTTCGTTTAGTTAACGTGATTATAAAACAATTGAAACAAGTTGACAATAATTGTGTTCGGTGTTCTCGAGCTGTTAAGGCATGCAGTGAAACGAAATTCAAGTCACCATCGCTTCACATTAACATATCTAATTTTAGCAAGGCTGTACAAATACTAGACATCGTGCAGGGCTTAACTAAGTTACCAAAATTAATGAACATTTTCTTGAAAATTTACATTCTCTCTATGAAGTATGAAACATCACAAAGAATGAAGGACCTATTAATAGGTCGACACATATGCATAAATCTCCGTCAGGATCATGTAAAAAAATCGTAACTGTTCAGAAACCCAAGTTGCTCCCAAGGTCCTGCACAAACTTCCCATCTAGAGTTACATTTCTTTATTTCTTTCTGCATCCACAAAATTAATCATAAAAGAGACACAACATGCCTTACGGCTGTTGGTATTTAGACTTCGATCTTCGGGGACAAGTTTCGTATATTTTGATAAAGAAATCTGGGACCTGCAAAGTAGGGGCAGGGCACTGGTATTTCTGAGCAGGTGGCAGCAGCTTCCACCTCAAACTTTTTGCCGCTCTGCTAAAGCACACGGTGCCACAATTATAAGAGTGTATTCTTCATACTTTTTATTGGAGTCAATCTGCGAAATATAATTTTTATTTGTTGAATCTAGCATATTTTGCGTACTTTTATTTTATTTTTATTTATATTTAAAGGCATGCCATAGGAATTAATACAAAACTTTCCTGCAATACTCTTTATCATGGAAGGTTCAGCAATCAAATTTGTTTATTTGTGTAAACATTTAATGGCCCACCATGTCTTGGAAAATGTAAGCTTGCTTCTAAACTGGGTGTTCTGTTTTACAGTGCTTGAAACCTAATCATGCTTGCGGTGTACAGTCTGTACAGAGAACTGAAAGGAACAACACCATCAACTCATGCTTGAGGATTTCACCTGAATAATACCTTATATGACTGGAAATTTTACAACCATTGTTTACCTCTACACCTAGGTTGAGTCCTCCTGATATATATATATATATATTTAACTGGGCATTAATTAATAAATGATTAAGAAGGAAGTGACTACGTACTGAAGCAGTGACCCAGAGTCCGGGACGAGGTATAAGGTACAGAAATACTCATTAATAAGAGGTCTCAGAAATACAACTATTATTATTCATTAATAGTAATAAGAAATATTTGTTACTATTATTTTCATCACCACCTCCGCCATCACTATCATCGCTTCGGCTTTTGAAACAAAAAGTGTCATTTGAGCCTATTTGTTCAGGTAAACCAGATATAATTGTTATAAATTAATCCAACACAATGCACATTAGTTAGGTATTTTTTACCATGACACAATAGCCCCTAGTTGAGCAAGGCCTCCTCATTATCAAGGATTCACCATCACCCTCAGTTTTACACACAACTCACTGTAGGACTCCTCTGGACGAGTGATCAGACCGACGCAGAATCCTCTACCTGACGAAACACAACACTGAAAACAGACAGACTTCCATGCCCCGGCGGTATTCGAACCCAAAATCCCAGCAAGTGAGAGGTCACACACACGCGCCTTAGACCGCGTGAGCACCGGAGTTGGCTAAGTTATGTTTTTATATTTTAAAAATATCAATTATGTGCAATTTGTTGGATTAATTTATAACAATCATTTGACAATGCACGTAATGAAAAATTAAATAAAATTATATGAATTATACGTAAAACGTAACTGTGTGAGTCTTGGGAATATACGCTTCAAGGACACCACTCAGATAGTCACACTATTTAAACCGCTATAGTCACACTTTTGTTACAGTTCAAAATTATTGCACGTACTGTGCAGAGATTTGCTGCTATTATAATTGTTTGTAGAATTTATAATTGTAATATTAAGTTGATTCTGTTACATTTATCGGTCGTACATAATCGAAAATAATCAATCTGTTGAAACATTTTGTAACTGCTGACTTATGAACAATAATTTGTACGGATTGATATATGTATTTATAAACTATCTATATACCAAATTTAATATTCCTTTATATAACCAATAAATGTTGAACAGAATGTGGAGGCTTTTCATTTTCCGTTGATTGTCCATTATGGAAACGCCATGCAACTTTAAGTTACATTATTATCGATTAATACTGTTATCGATTAATATCGATGGTAACGGTAGTAATCAAATAATTATGAATGTATGAAAGTGATCATTCAGAGCGTTCGTTACTCTTCCGAGACTTTAACCAAACTCGAATTTGACAGAAGCTATCCCGTTGTGTAGTAACTAATTTGTGTAATGTAATATATTCTGCCTATACACAACTACATCAGTACGGTGATATTTATACACTCAGATCACTTTATGGCAAAATTTTTCGACCGTAAGACGTTCATCATCAGGCTAATAAAAACATTTTTTAAGGTACAACAAAGTGAGCACACAATGGGATAACATTTCGTTTGAGTACACTTTGCTTTTACTGTAAATGAAATGGGATCCCATTGTGTGCTCACTTTATTGTACCTTAAAAAACGTTCCTTATTGACCTTATGGTGTCCATCTTACGGTCGAAACATGTTGCCATCATGTGATCTGAGTGGGTATATAAATATCACCATACTGATATAGTTGTGTATAGAGGGAATATATTACATTATACAAAATTGAAGTGTCAAAAAATATTAGTAAAACTCCTAATTTTGAAATTTGTCAACACCTATTATTAACACAGATAATTTTAAATGTTTTCGACAAATATTAGTAACACCCTTCAATTTAAAATTTCACTGAAATCCAATCGCAGCCGGGCCGACGGATGGCCGAGCAGACATCAAGGGCGACGTTCGTTAAGGTTTAATGCAACTCTCAGATCGCGCCAGATAATTCGTATGTCCATTGTTCAGACAGATTTGTATTTATGGTTTCAAGAATTTGATACCTGCTGGAAACGTCTGCCTGAGTAAAAGCAAACAGATATAATGACAAAATAAGTCTATCGTCATGTATAATGTTTCAATAAGGAATAAATATTTTGAATTCATTACATTTAACACTTTTCTTTATTTATTAATTTTTTAAAGAATTGTGTTAACTATATACAGGTTAATTGTATACAAACCTGAATGGATAATTAGTCATTTATGTATATAAATATTAGGTTTTCTTGAAGGGTTGAACTGCATATACACATTAACACTAAAAATTTAAAATACAGAAAAATCTTCTAATTCATGTAACTATTCCTGCTTGTGTCAGCACAGGAACTTCATTCCACATTTTGTCTTCCCTTCTACAATCATTGTTGGGTTTTCACAAAATAAAGAGATATTGTATTCTACATTATGGCGTATGATTCTGTTACGTCGTAGGAAGACAAAAGCGCAATTGTAATGAGAACGAGATGTCTAACCCACGTAAATATATATTATGAGGTTTTATGGCCTTCTCCTTGATAAATGGGTCCCTGTTACCGTGGCATGCGCGTCCTCAGTTTGCGGATGCAGGAACGGCTTCCAATATGGAAGGTAGCTGCGAATAGATCGTTCATATCTGTTCGTACATAGTTTAACGTTTTACAGCCTGTGATTACTTCAAGTAACATGAAACTTAACATTCGAAATTTCTTTGTTCTATCCGCACAGAATATCTCTGTGCACTGTAATGCTCTCAGAATATAACGGCTAAAATTTTCCTACACCACATTAAAGGATTTGTTTTCATAGCCGGAACGAAGTGTGTTTACTGCGCGGTACGAACGGAATCTTTATCTATGTTCCATGTTATGGTCGTTACAGGGGTTAGAACTTTAGGAATGTGAAGCCGTGTAGTTTGCCAAATGAAACCAATGTTTATAGGAAGCCACTGGGCCAATTTTCAGATTGCAGTAGCGGATGAAAGCATCAGGTTGTTTCTAAATACATGGCGTCATTTCTCCAACAACAACAATTTCGACTTCCTTTTTATTGTTTCAAGTAAAATGAGAATGTCACAAAGGTGTGCATGCACATGTTTAGAAGATTTTCTCGTTACATCATTTTTATTTGATTTTAGAAGAAGCTGGTTTGGGGTACTTTATTGGTGGTAGTAGCTTAGTGTCAGATGCAGCAGCATACAATTCTGCAAGCGGTAAGTTGAATTTCTGGCGTCATTGTAATAAAATTGTAGTTTTATTTGATAGCATTAAGACATCCAGTGTTGGGGGTACAATTAAATTCATTCTCAAACTGTACAACAGAAGACAACTTTACGTCCGACTCGTTTAACTGCAATAGAAAGATCCTCCTGTACCCCTTGACAGGTGGCCGAAGGGTCATATAGCCGATTTGGACATTTTAGAGTGGTTAAAACTCCCTTGCCTATGCTTGGAATCGAATCACTCTTTCTCAGTTTTCCCGCCTCTTGCGTAGACGTAGAAAGGGAGCTTCGTTACCAACACTGTACCTACCAATAAGTCGTAGGCAGCCTACATACCCTTTACACCATGTCAACTCAAACACATCAGGACCCAATATACTTACACCACAGTTATACAAGAAATGTGAACATTTTAACTACTTGACCCCTTTACACCACGTCAATTGCGTATAATATTGGCGTTATGCAATATTGTTGTGAATTGATTCCTTGACAATTGTCCCTTGTGGATCGAAACATATACCAATATTCAGTGTGATATTGTAACATATATATCTAAGAAAAATCTGTGCATTTTACTTGTTTAGTGTCATGAATTGGTGCCTTGTACAGTAAGGCTTCTTTTGTTTTATTGTGTGTAGGATATTCCTGTTCTCCGCCATTCTTTTTAATACATCTTCATTTTACAAACGATCAGTCCAAATGATCATCTCTATCCTTCTGTAGCACCACATTTAAGTACGTTCTTATCAGTTCTGATTTACTTTCGAAACTGTCCAAGTTGCCGCACCACACAAAGCTGTGATCCAAATGTACCACTTTACTAGTTTCTTCCTTAAATTTAATTCCAAGTTTCTGATCAAAGGGTCGTTTTGTAGAATGTTGCTTTTGTTGCGGCAATGTTGGATTTAAATTCATTCGTAAATCGTGTATCATTATCATCACTGTACCGACTATAATATCCAGATCTTTCGATGTCCACTAATGGGCAAATTATTGTTCCGTTTTAAAGAAATCAAATATTGATGCTAATAGAAAAAATAAAAAATAACTATATATATATAATTCGGGCATATTTAGGTGTCCTAAATTCTTAATATCTCAAGTATATCATTACATAGATAAATAAACTAAATATATTCACTCCACGGAACTAATAAATCACCCAATTTAAAATAAATTTAAGTACATTTATATCTTATTCATTTCAAAATGTGAACTCTCGTCAGAAAGTTAGCCTCGTCGCAAACAATTCCACTTATCTTACAAACTGTATATTCTTCAAAAGGAAGTCATTATTTTTGTAAAGTTAGCTGTATGTAAGTTTTTACAAATTTATAAACAATCAGTAGTGGATAAAGAACTGACACTGAGCGACGTACTGTGTCAACTGAGCCCATAAGTATTGTTTTCTCTAATACAATGGCGCACATACCAAACAATAAATAACAGCTGAATTAGAAGACGGAAGGGAAATTTGTATTAATATGCAAGCTACTGCATTTAGAAAGGTCAGTCTGTGTATGTTTGCCCATTACCCTTCTCTGAGTCAGTGCGGAAACGGTTCTGTGTGTTTGCCGTTAAGCTTAAAACAATGCACTCAAAAAACATAACAACGTCCGAACGTAAAATTAGTGCATGCAGTAAGACTTATTTGTTCTGCTGTTTTTTTTTTGCGACTGAAGCTCCGAAATTTAATAAAATGCATTGAATGTAATAAAATGTAACGTTATAATGCCCCATTAGAATTGTACCCGTCGTGTAAGGGTACGCCCACATATTCATGCTCAATTCCAAGGACTCTTTCATTGGTCATTTCTATTCTTCCGTCACAACAAGTGCTGAAGTATTGCATCGAATTGGTTTCAGTGGTCACTATTGCCTTGTTTGTGAGAACAGAGTGTACCAATAGAACGTGAGGGTGACTGTTGGGTAGAACAGGCTATTGTATTAAGCATCACTGCCATTTATACCCCAGTTGTTTTATCTGCAAGTTATAAATTTGTTGACCGATTACCTAAGATTAGATTTTTAAGTTAAATTCTTCGGACATAACAAAACATATTTTCGTTCTCGCCAGTTTTGTTACTTGTATTAAAAAGACAATAACCAAAACTTGTAGGTGTGTTTATAATTAATCTCCGTACCAAACTTCAAAATCGTATTTTCAGTGCTTTATTAGTTAACTTCATCAAAGTTACAGAGATGTTTTATTATTTTATTATATTCGTGCGCCGTCCTGATATTGTTGAATGCTGTTAATTGAAAGGAAAGTTAAAGGATTCTTAACACCGTCATAATATACATAAAAATATTCGCCCACCCAGACAGCGTGGTGACCTCGAAAGCCTACTCATATCTGTCTGAAGGAGGAAGGTAAGCTAGAAACGACATTTTATAAGTGGGCCCTACAAGAACATGTACACATTAAATATAAGCAAACAAGACGTAAAAAAGTCCTCCAGTTTGCAGTTTGAATTTTTCTGCAAGGCACTGTAGTCACATGTGAGCGCTAAGGTGACTTTACATTCGATATATGTTCCAGGGTCCACTGCTGTGGGTTATGTGATTATTGCATCTGTTATGTCATTCCAAAGTGGGAGACCTAACGACTTCACGAGGCCATCCGAGAGACACGACGTAGATATTGTGCGTGGGGGCATTTGTAAAGGTATTTGGTTTGATGGAAGTAAGAGAATTTAAAAATATCATCAGAATTTTAAGAAAAATGTAATATGGCTACACAGTGCATATAGCAAACAATTCATATAGTATTAACACCAGTATGGCTACACAGTGCATACAGCAAACAATTCATATAGTATTAACACCAATATGGCTACACAGTGAATACAGCAAACAATTCATATAGTATTAACACCAATATCGCTACACAGTGCATACAGCAAACAA
>Ga0123357_10009700_pt1 | contig 12171 bp, 5 predicted proteins | sample TergutEmb28metaG_FD_89873 | JGI IMG/M metagenome (GOLD analysis project Ga0123357, IMG submission 89873) | Embiratermes neotenicus P4 segment gut microbial communities from Petit-Saut dam, French Guiana - Emb289 P4 | ecosystem: Host-associated > Arthropoda: Insects > Digestive system > Gut ...
GGGTTGGTGGTGGTGTTGGGATTGGGTTAGAGGTTGAAAAAAAAAAATGGAAGTAATAGTTTGGTTTAAAAAAGGGGGGGGGGGGGGGGGGGGGGTGAAAAACTGTTAGCTGTTCAGAAAAAAATTATGCTGTATGGGGGATTAGTCGCTTAGTAAGTACACTGAACTGGGAAACAGTTTGCAACAAGATGCTAGACCTTAATCATAGACAAACTGAGGAAAAACACGATAAACCTGTTACGTCTGTGCGTTTTCAGAATGTAGTATTTGCAGTTGAGAAAGCATCGGCAAATAGAGAAATAAACAAATTTACAGTCATTGTATAGACACAGATACGATGTTATGTTTAGGTTAATGTTAACATAAAAAGGTAATTATGTTCAAGGACATTACAGTCGCAGAGAATGATGCAAATGTGTTCAAGGATATTACTGTCACTACAAAGCTCAAATGTGTTCAAGGACAATATATTCGCAGACAAAGGCTCAAATGTGTTCAAGGACACTACAATCGCATAAAAGACGCAACCGTGTTCAAAGGCGTTACATTCGCATACAAAGACTCAAATGTGTTCAAGGACATTACACTCGCAGACAAGGGTGCAAATGTGTTCAACGACATTACACTCGCATACAAAAACGCAAACGTGTTCAAGGACATTACAGTTGCAGACAAGGATGCAAACATGTTCAAGGACATTACACTCTCATACAAAAACGCAAATGTTTTCAAGGACATTACACTTGCAGACAAAGACGCAAAGTGTTCAAGGACATTACATTTGCAGCCAAGGATGCAAATGGGTTCAAGGACATTACACTCGCACACAAAAACGCAAATGTGTTCAAGGACATTACACTTGCAGACAAAGACGCAAAGTGTTCAAGGACATTACACTTGCAGACAAGGATGCAAACATGGTCAAGGACATTACACTCGCATACTAAAACGCAAATGCGTTCAAGGACATTGCACTCGCAGACAAGGACGTGGTTTTTTTAGTTTTATGAAGTGCCCTGACACTGTGTAGTCTGGTAGGCGGTTAGCAACATTTCAGGCAAACCTTCAATCTCCATTTTCTTTTCACTCTGAAGCTGGAGGCAGAAGGTTCTTCCGAAACGTTGCTTGTGGTCACGTAACAGGCAACACAGCGTTACAGTTGCGAAGAAAGTTGTCCCTATCAGAGGTTCTGGAAATTTTCTTTTCTGCATGGCCCTCTATTCCGTGCCGCGAGAAAGGGCGGAACATTGAACGTTCAAACTGGCCAAGCATGGGAGGGCCGTAGACCCGCCCAGACGTAAGGTGCCTCTCGACATGAGCTGCCGAGTTACTTCTTTGCGCCTTCCAGATAGACTTGTGACTAATTTAATTTATTTTGAACAAAATCATATATAAATTTTCTTTTGTCTGAAATAATATAAACAAGTAAATTTCACCTCAGAACAGGCCACGAAAGCCAAGACGGGGAGCAGAACTATATCTCTACTCTTTCTTAAACCTCGGCGCTATATTCGGTTGGTGGTCAAAACTACGGCCCGGCCACTTTTCCGCCGGAAAAGAGACTCGGTGTTCATCATACAGGAGGCTGAGTGGGCCCCAGGACGGGTCTGGAGGAGTGCAGAAAATCTCGTCTCCAACGGGATTCGATCCCCGGACCGTCAGACCGCACCGAGGCGCTACAAGGACTACACTTTCCCGGCGCCCATCTTCGCGGCACACACTTTTAGAACCACTGATTTGTACTATTTTTTGTTAGTGCAAACAACAGACATGACCGATACAAAGGAATTGTGTTCCGGGTTGCCATAAGTGGTAGCCTGAGATATTACATGCATTATTTCCCACGGAAACTCCTGGTCTAATAGTACATGTGGCGTGGCTTGTGATGAAGTGTATCAGACACACAACCATACAGCCGTAATGCAAGGGATACCAGTGGGGTGCTGCAATCCAGGAGGATGAGTTTGGCGAAGCATTTGGCACTGACGGGGAGCAAAGAAATGCGTACAGGATTTTGGTCGGGAAACCCGACAGAAAGGAAGGAAGGAAGAAAGAAAGAAAGAAAGAAAGAAAGAAAGTAATTGGAAAATATAGGTTTAGACGGAAGGATAATATTAAAATGGTTCTTCAGGGTGCAGAACAAGAGGTCTTTTCATGAAATAATTTGGTTTAGGGGTGGGACATGTGGTGAGCTCTTGTGAACAAGGTAATGAACATCATGATTCTACAGAAAGCGAGATATTTCTTTACTAGATGAGAGAATAACTTCACAAAAAGGAATGTGCTCCGTGGAAACAGTTACTGAGTTATTTTGTAAATCACGAGGGGTGGATGCAAGGTTAATGACGGCACTCCAATAATTGAGTAGCGCGTAGACACATACACACAGAAGTAAGGTATCGTTTTTTTATGTTTTGCTGACCGTGCATCTCAGTATATTTATCTTAGTAATTTGCCAACTTCATGCACAAAATGTTTGTTTTACAATAAGTTTATTTCATGCCTGTACATGTTTCGAGCAACATGTGCTCACCATCAGGGGGACAAAATTGTATTCTACAGAATCTGGTATCATCACACCTGCAGGTGGCCGTCCGGTGCACAGGTTGAGAGAGGACTCTCTCAACCTGTGCACCGGACGGCAACCTGCAGGTGTGATGATACGAGATGATGTATAATTTGGTTAATTACCAAGATTAAGTTGTCGTGTCCAGCGCGGAGAAGTAGTGGTTAAACCTGAAGATTATTCAAGAAAGTAAGCAGCATGTATTTGAAAGTGACATCCAAGGAATTTATTGGCTGAACTAAAGAAAAGACACCACACTCCAGCGTCATAAGTCGCATCAGGCGTGAGATCTCATTAAGACGAGACAGATATTACGTCAGGTACAGCAGTTCGCGAGCTCCCGCTGTGCGGTATCTCAACACCCCGTACTGGGTCTAAACGCACTGACGCGATGAGAGAGAAGGACGTAAATAATTAATTATAAACTCACATTCCCCGTCTTTATTCGATTCGCTGTTTCTCGCGACTGGATGTCAACTTCAGCACGTGATAAATCATGGCGCAGGTGGCGTCCTGACGCGATGCCTCGCGTCTTCATTGTTACGGACACAATACACACGAGATTATCCGCCTGGTTCGTTACATTTTCTATTCACCTTAGTGCAGAACACGGTTCGCGTTTTATTTATTTCTTTTTTTACAGAAATCGACAGATTAAGTAGAAGTTTCACAGAATAGAACACGTTTAGTGTAAGTTTTATCGTCTCGTCATGCCGTTGTGAAGTTTTCGGATTTTAGATGTCGTTAAAGCCGATATAAATAGACTGTGAGGTGGTGAAAGTGAAAAAAAGTAAACTTTTCCTCGGATATAACTCGAAAAAGAAGTGCGACGCCGTGTAATTTCATAGATAGGCACTAAAGTTGTGGAAGAACCTATTTTGTTAAAAAAAAAATGTAACGCTAAAGGAAGAACACCACGCACCAGTTCCAAACTGCTCTATCTCGGTAACCATTCACAATTAGACATATGTTCATATGAAGTGTATTGGCCCCCATGTCCATTAAAATCGCGTCCACAATTACTGACGTTTCCTCCTGAACCACATTCTGCATGCAGAAACTTGTACAGAGATGCTGAAAGACGTTATAATTATGTTCTGGTCTTGAAGCCAAATGGGGCATGCGGTAGCACAGGTGGCTGAGGCACTGCGCTACAAGCTTGACGGTCTCGGGTTCGATTCCCTGATGGTGTCATTGAAATTTTTTATTGACATAATCCTTCCGGCCGCACTATGGCCCTGGGGTTGATTCAGCCTCTAACAGAAATGAGTACCAGGAATATTTCCTGAGGTTAAAGGCGGCCAGTGCGTAGGGCTGACAACCTTACCACCTTCATGTGCCGATTATCTTGAAATCTGGGCGTCTTAACCTCCTGGGAACTTCAGGGACTGTCCTGGTTTGTAATGGGATTGCTTTATCTTTACCTTGAAGTCAAATAATTGTTGCTGACTTTGAGAACGATACGAAATGCGTATTCAATCAATCTCTTGCCTCACCGTTTCTGTATGGTGAAGCGACTCTCCGTTATATCAAAATGCAGCTTTTGGTTTGTAATCAAACAGCCGCGATATCCGCCATGGTTCCAAAAAGAAAAAAGAAAAGGTAGGTAATTTATTTTAATTCCTGTACTGTGCATCTTTGTTGGCCCGGTAGCTCAGTCGGTATAGCGACTGACTACGGGCTTGACGGTCCGGGTCTTTCCCCGGGGATAAAGTACGGCCGGGGCTTGCTGCTGACCACTCACCCCCTTCTAGTGCAGCGGTCATGGAAGAGTAGAGCTATACCTCTACCCACGCACCCTCTGGGCCACGCCGGGCCTGTAACGGGAACACTTTACTTTACTTTTACCTTGCATCTTTATTTTTTGTACAAAGACCAACAAATGCACAATTAATTTACAAATTATTACACTCCTCCTACATGTTTCGACACCATTGTGTCATCCTCAGGGGATTCGTAGTCAGTACCTTGCCAAGTTACACAAATATGATATTTTGTTTAAACATACTTGCGTAACTTAGCAAGGTACTAACTACGAGCTCTCTGAGGATGACACAATAATGTCGAAACATGTAGAAGGAGTGTGATAATTTGTCAATTAATTGTGCATTTGTTGGTAATTGTACAAAATAGGGTAGATAGTTTAGTTCAGTTTTATAACCCTCAGAATGAAGCTTCGTGTATTGTAGTAAAAGTCAAAGAAAAAGGACTTTTTACCTCGGGCTGCCCCTTACGTGTCAGACAATGGCGTGTGGATTTTCAGTCCCCCACACAAACGGGATGTTATGTAAGTTGATAAGGTAAGGTAAAGGCACGGGCCACCTTTACCCCCAGGAAATATTCCTGATACTCATTTCTGTTAGGGGTTGACTCGACCCCAGGGCCATAGTGCGGCCGGAAGATTTATGTAATGAAAAATTCCAATTACACCATCGGGAATCGAAACCGCGACTTTCCGGATTGTAGCGCAGTGCCTCAACCGACTACACCACCGCGTGTCCCGTTATGTAAACTAACCTTCCTACAAAGACGAAACTTATGAACGATACGTGTATGTAACGAAAAAAGAGTGTGTATTTAATTGGTGACATTGAAGAGACTGCTAATATATGCAAATGCCCGTAATGGAACACGTCAATGTACTTCGAAAAACGATGAAAGAGATTCTTGACAGGAAAGTTCACATCTTCTGCAAAACGGTACATCGCGCTCGTGCAAAAATTCAGGCCGTACCCCTCTGTCGTTTGGCGTTGCGCGCTGTAAAATTTTGGATTCGTGGCATCCGAAGCATGGATTTTCGAAAAATTTTCCACGCACCTCTCTGTGGTACATTTCCCTCGCGGCTGGCCACTGTGCCTCGCAGTTAAGTTTTATAACATGTTCAGTTGTTCCCATACTCAAACTTGGTCTGAACTTTCCGCTTACAAATGTAACTTGATTTCCCAAATTTCTTCGTACCAAATTTTATGTTTTGTTGACCGTGCATCCCCTTACAATTTTTTTCACATGAAGCCAACTATGTGCACACTACTTCTTAGTATATTTATTTCAACTTCTCTACAGTACGTTCTTCTGATAATGGGCACATAGTTGCTCGAAACATGTAGAAAAGTTGAAATAAAGATATTAAGAAGTAGTGTGCACATAGTTGGCTTCATCTGAAAAAAGATTTTTCGTACCACTTTCTGGTAGAATTGGCGATGGGATGATCTGTAAGCAAAATTTTCCTTAATTCTCAGTGAAAAGGTATCAGAGATGTACACGCGCGCGCGTTTGTGTGTGTGCGTGCGTGCCAAAGACTACCTATTGGACACACACATAGGTACAGTCTTAACATGCACCCTCACTACGGTAAAATATATTTGTCATGTCTTGTAAACCGTGACACGAAGTTTATCCACATTAATAAACGCACTGCTGGGGCCATATTTAGATTTTGTGAAAGTGACACAAGCTGTCGACTCAGGAGAACTACTTTGACCCTGGCGGTAGTAGCGCTTCGAAAATTCAGCAGTTTAAATATTTACAAAAAATAAACGTTATATTCTAATGGTTCAGTTACGTCTTTTTAACAAGTGTCTGATGTATCAGAATGCACAGGAAGTAGAACTTTGAAATAGCTGATGCCCAACAGGCAAAGTTTATTTACAAATAAAAGAATGCCAAGTACAAACTGCTCGAAACCAGAGCAGCAATATTGTTCAAAAAAATCTGCAGGAACAGTCAACTAACACCGAAATACGTAAACATTAAAATAAACGATAACAACCAAAGGAACAACAAATACTTCAGCAGCAGCAATAATTTTTTGACGTTTTGCTGACCGTGCATCTCAGTGTATTTATCTCAGTAATTAACCAAATTGATGCACAACATTTTTTTTCACAATACGTTTATTTCATGCCTCTACATGTTTCGAGCACTATGTGCTCATCATCAGGAGGTCAAAATTGCATTACACAGCCTCTGGTACCATCACGCCTATAGGTGTGATGATACCAGAGGCTGTGTAATGCAGTTTTGACCTCCTGATGATGAGCACATGTGCTCGAAACATGTAGAGACATGAAATAAACTTATTGTAAAACAAAAATGTTGTGCATCAATTTGGTTAATTACTGAGATAAATAGGAGCAGTAAGTTATAGATTGATTTGAAGAGATGTCTGATATATGAGAATGCACGGAATGGACAACTTCAAAACCAGTTGTGTCTTGTTCATGCGAGTTAATACCATTATCTTCTGGTGCTTTGTATTTGTTTAGCGCTGTGTACAGGTCAAATTTAGGTTTCTTTATCCTGAACACTAATACATGGTGATCAGCGGTAAGTACTACAATCTTGACGAGACATATACAATTTTTTTCCCGCAAGGTTAACCCGGAGGCTAGTGACTTCCCACCTTTTCAAGGTCACAGTCATGCTCCTAAGTCAAATGCAGTAAATTGGCACGAACAGTACGACAATCCTCTAAAAGGCTGCTATGGATTTGACGTTTCACGACAAACCTTCTGAAGGGTTGTCGTTTGTCAGAACAGGCATTATGCCACGACAACACAAAGTCCCGCTCTGTAACACAGAAGACCCCATCTGACCGCCCTGCTACCTTACAGCTTTAAGTTTTAAATGATGAGTAACATAAAAGAGACTAGTTAATGGTCACCACTTCAAAGGGACCGAAATAAACATATCTAATTTGAAGCACCAACTTGCAATTTGTCCGTCTTCATGGTGGTGATCATTAAAGCTGCAGTCTAGCAGTTCATAGTCTAACATAGCTTTTGTTCTGTTTGTGCTGCCAATTACTGGCTTCATGGAAAGGACCTCGCACACTCGCAATGCTGCTGTATTTCGTAGCAAAGTGACTGTACCTTCTCTATCATTTAAAGATACTAAATTCGTTATCATACGTCAAAATGGAAAATGACATTAGAAGGCTGACATAACATGACACGTGACAGCGAGGTTCCTTATGCCTTCTTCAGAAAAAAGTAGATTTATACGTATTCGAAATATGTAACAAATTTATTACACTTGCAATGATTCATAAATAGTAATCAGACAGTTAAATCAGTTAAACAGTCTCTACGTGTCAGAAAAGGTACGCATTACGCTAGACAATTGCTGTAAAAATTTCCTGCCCCTTGTGAGGCACAACGTTTCGTTGCCGTATGCAAAATGCTCCGCCACTGGAATCTCAATTGATATAAATTGAGTCAATTGTATGACACAACAGCCCGTAGTGGGTCAGGGACTACACATTATAGAGGTTTCACGATCACACTCAGACACACCACACTTGGTAGGATTCCTCTGAACGAGTGATCAGCCCAAATAGAGTTAATACCGTCACATACTGTACAACTAAGATTTATTTTAATATTATCCGCACAAGTAAGCCAGGGTGGTTCTTCTCTTTAGGTTTCCTAGCCAAAACTCAGCACGTATTTATCTTTTCTCACATGAATGCCATTCGCCACATTCATCTTATCCTCGTCCATCTCTTGCACCAAAAACATCTTGCGAGCAGTAAAGCAACAAAAGCCATCTTTACGCAAGTTCCTACATCTTCCTGATTCGTTCACACAAACATTACCTTCAGGATCCTCCCTGCAGGCAGATGAATGTGTAGACAGACCCTCTCGTTCAGAAACAACAACTTTGCATAACAGCAAGAAGTTTCACATAAGTCAAAGTACGGATAAATGTCAATATTTATATAGACACTACGCAGTTGCATAGGTGAAAGGTCTTTCCAAATGCGCTTAATTGTCAGGGATGGAGATAAAATAGTTCAACACAAATTAAATCACATGGACAAGTTACGAAGCTATTTTGCACAAACCGCAATTTAAATTCTTACAACCAGTTTTACTGCAATTACGTACGGATTAATTTACAGTACCAAAATCCCCCTCTGTGTTTCTGTAGTAAAACAAACCAGATGCACCAATGTATAAAATTTGTTTTATTTTGGAATGACACTCTACATGTTTCGGACGGTCTTTCCGTCCATAATCAAGAGTTCAAGACTGTACATACAGCAACATGCATCTGTTTGGTTGCTGTATGTACAGTCTTGAACTCCTGATGATGGAAGGAAAGACCGTCCGAAACTTGCAGATTTATTCCAAAATAAAATAAATTTGAGACACTGACGCATCTGGTTGGTTTTAATATAGAAATAATATTACGATGCACGGCCCTATGAACGTCAAATCTCCTTTTGTGTGTCAAAAATATTTTATAGTGCACTACGCTAAAACAGGGGGGGGGGCAACATTTAAAAAATGAACTATTCCATGACTAACATTTACACTCCAGGAGGTGTGTCATCCCCGTTGTGTGTGAATGAGCTTAGGTTGGCTTGTAGTCTAACACAACTGTGTCAGTATAAGTGTATTTATTGACTTATTTTAGTACAACTACATGTTTCGGCCTTTATAGGCCATCTTCAGATTGTCTTACGAGATGTAAATGAGTTCCATTGATCTTAGGCACTTATTCGTGCATTGCGCGCTTCGCTAGTAGAGATCTCTACGTTAATGGCTTTTGTCTTATGTACTCGTGGGGTTTTTTGTGCTGTCGATTAGTTCGTCGTCTCTGGGGGTCCCTCGTAAGACAACCTGAAGATGGCCTACAAAGGCTGAGACATGTAGTTGTACTAAAATAAGTCAATAAATATACTTATATTGACACAGTTGTGTTAGACTACAAGCCAACCTAAGCTAACATTTACACTGTTGGCATTACTGCCCTCTAGGATGTAATTACTTGCGATATTGGCATCACTGAATTCTATGGTGTTCAGCTGTGCTCGTCACAACTCCTGTACTGCCAGCACTACCAACATCACGAAATTTACACTTGGGATGGGTCAAAAAATGAGTAACTGGAGTGTTCCTTGTGGCCTGAAACACTCACGTACTCTGACACAAAAACCCGTACACTCACACAATTCCTCCCTCCCTCAATCACTTACTGACACAATCACTTACTGACACAATCACTTACTGCTTCATGCATACATTTGATTCTTCATTCACTCATTCAGTGATTCCTTCCTGCATTTAGTGCTCACTCACTCACTCATTCACTCATTCATTTCTTCACTCCCTAATTCAATGCTTCACTCATTCATTCAGTTCTTCACTTACACATTTGATTCTTCACTCACCCATTCAGTGCTTCACTCAGTCATTCAATTCTTCAGTCCCGCATTTCATTTTTCACTCATTCATTCAGTGATTCACTCATTCATTCAATTCTTTAGTCACGCATTTCATTTTTCATTCATTAATTCAATGATTCACTCATTCATTCAATTCTTCAATCAGGCATTTCATTTTTCACTCATTCATTCAATGATTCGCTCATTTATTCAATTCTTCACTCACACATTTGATTTCTCACTCACTCTTTCAGCATTTCCCTCATTATTCACTCACGCATTGCTTCTCTCGCTCACTCACCCACCCACTGTCCAGTCACTCACCCACCCAGTAACCGTCACTTGTTCCATTATTATCTATCCCAGCCACTCATTCGTCAATTCACTACCTGGTTTATATAAATACATGGTATTCATCCACTCAATAACCCATCCAGATACCCAAAATATTATGTTATTTCTTTCGTAATTTCAGGTATCCGCCGCGGCGTAAATGAGATCGGCGCTCTTTTCGTATTTTAGGCAGCGTAGAATAATAGTTTGTTACCGACGTTTCGGTAGGCGTCTTTTTCACTTAAAGGCACTTCCTGAACCGCACGTTTTCACAGTCCAATCGGCGACCACTTTGCAATCATGAACTCTAAAGTCTGCAGGGTCTGCGAGATTAAAATATTTTACACCGGTGTTGCTAAGAATTGAAATGCTACCGGATATGCCATTCAGATGACCTCCATCATTATAAATTCTTATAATAAAACCAATTATAAGCACCAATTTCTCAAATTTATTTCTGGAACAAAAGTCTATATGTTTCGGACAATTCCTCTGTCCATCATCCGGAGTTTTTCACTGCACACACAGCAATGGTATAGGTTTGCTGACAGCTTGCGAGCAGGATCAGGACGGAACGTCTTGATCCTGCTCGCAAGCTGTCAGCAAACCTGTATGACATACCCCATTGTTGTGTGTGCAGTGAAAAACTCCTTATGATGGACAGAGGAACTTTCCGAAACATGTAGAGTTTTATTCCAAAAATAAATTTGAGAAATTAATGCATGTAGTTGGTTTTATTATAAGAATGTTACCGGATATTCACGGAGCGCTTACCGACATTTCAAGCGATCGTGGGCCCTTCATCTTCGTGGTCAAGCAGTCCTTTACAACGTCAAAAATTTCCCAACGAACGCAAATACGTCACATCACAAAACACCTAAACATATATATTTTCCCTTCCAAGAAACGTTCCCGGTACTTCCTTGCAAAGACGTGCCAATAACACAGAACACTGCAATCTTCCCAGTTCTGGGACCGCTTTGCTATAGACAGCCACAATGCCAGGCTCTTAATTTAAAAGGTTTGTTTCCACAAAAGTGACCAATTGACCATTCGTCTGAATCAGCACAAGCACAAGAGGTGGGCACTTGTGAATACGGTAATGAAAAATCGGGTTGTTTAAATTTCAGGAAATCTGACTAGCTATGGCGTTGTTATGCTTCCCAGGAGAACTGTGGTCCATGGTGTTAATTATACAATTAGTTAGTTGTTATTGATGATGTACACTTTAAATACCGGTTCAAGACTGTGGAATGTGCCCGTGGTTACCTGCTTCTTGTCATAGGTTATAATATACCACAGTATTTTCCTGATACCATTCATACAACGGTTTCAGATTCCTTCAGGAATATTTATCCGACGCAGCTGCTGCCACGTGTGATATCGCCATTTGACTGACGGTACACTACAGCAGTGAAATGTCTTAAGATTCAAACTTTAGAAGTCGGTGAGAATCCGATTGCAAAATTTCGGGTTATGACACCACATATTGTGGTTGCAGGGTACCAATATTGCTGGGGCATAAATTGCGTCCATTTTGGGGTTGAAGTCGACGACAGTACCTCTGAAGACAACACAAAGAGAGAGGAAAACAATTTCCATTGATAAAACGTATTTTGTGTTCCGAATTTGTGTCATTCAAAGACACAAATATTTGGTACGGTTGTATACTGTCGGCGGTAGATGGATGAATGTGTAGGGAGCATTGGTGGAATGATACTGACAGGGGAAACAGAAGTGCTGGGAGAAAAACATTATACAGTGTCGGTGGTAGATGGATGAATGAGTATGGAGCGTTGGTGGAATGATACTGACAGGAGAAACTGAAGTGCTGGGAGAAAAACATTATACAGTGTCGGTGGTAGATGGATGAATGAGTATGGAGCGTTGGTGGAATGATACTGACAGGGGAAACTGAAGTGCTGGGAGAAAAACATTATACAGTGTCGGTGGTAGATTAATGAATGAGTATGGAGCGTTGGTGGAATGATACTGACAGGGGAAACTGAAGTGTTGGGAGAAAAACATTATACAGTGTCGGTGGTAGATGAATGAATGAGTATGGAGCATTGGTGGAATGATACTGACAGGGGAAACTGAA
>Ga0123357_10009701_pt1 | contig 12170 bp, 4 predicted proteins | sample TergutEmb28metaG_FD_89873 | JGI IMG/M metagenome (GOLD analysis project Ga0123357, IMG submission 89873) | Embiratermes neotenicus P4 segment gut microbial communities from Petit-Saut dam, French Guiana - Emb289 P4 | ecosystem: Host-associated > Arthropoda: Insects > Digestive system > Gut ...
AACCACCCACCTGGCTCAACGACTCAAGACCGGCGGCTCAACCGCCACAAGACCACCGGCTCAACCCCACAAGCCAAACGGCTCCCAGAGACGGTAATAAGCAACCAGCGGTTGCTGGTCACGCGGGATGAGTCTTTCGGTAGATCGTTTGCCGTCGCACCCGGTACTCGCGGGCCAGCGTCTTGACCGGAACGCCTGCTGCGTAGGCAGTTTGAATAGCGTCCGCTTCGATCGGTGTCAAGGGTGTTCGAGTACGTCCCACTGGTTCCCTGGCGACGCCTACCTTCACCGGCGGTGACGCGGCGGATTTGGTCGGCGTTGGCGAGAGGCCCAGTATGCGTCGACGGATTGGCGGTTCGATCTCCATACGCCGTGGCCGTCCATCACGGCTTCGAGCCGGCCTCGGGACACGGCCTGGCGCAGTGCCGGCAGGGAGAGCCGTTCGTCCGCGAGGGCGGCTAGGGGAACCAGGTCGGTCGTGGTTGCGATGCGGGGCAGCAGCCGGTGCAGGCTGGCGATTGAGGCCTGGGCGAGCAGCTCGGCGAGCGGGCCGGTGTCGTCGGTATCGGCTTTGCCGAGGGCGCTCAGATAGCGCTGTCGTTGCGAGGTCAGGATGACGACGGGAGCTAGGCCGAGTCTGGTGAGCATGAGGTTGAGCAGGAGGCGTCCGGTGCGGCCGTTGCCGTCGAGGAATGGGTGGATGCGTTCGTAGCCGGCGTGGATGCGTGCCAGTTCGGGCGGAAGATCGACAAAAGCTAACGTCGCGTGGCGGACGGATTGCCCGAAGTCGTTGACGTCACTGATCCAGGCGTCGATCAGGGCGGGGACCACCGGGAACGTGGACGGTTTCATGCCGCCGGGAAATGCGGCTATTTCGCGTGTGCGGAATCCCCCGGGGGCTTCGGCCGGCTCGGCAAACGGGTGCGGGGTGACATCCCAGACGCGGGTCATCGCCATCGTGTGCAGGTGGCGTAGCTCGGTTAGTGTGACCAGGTCGTCGTGCGGGTAACTGCGTCCGGGTCCGGCCTGGTCGAATACCCAGCGGGACGCTTCGGCGTAGCCTACGACTTCCAGGTAGTCCTTGAGTTCCTTGGCGCCGACAGCACGGCCCTGCTGAAGAAGGACCTCGACTTCTCGCAGGACCAAGGTGTTGCCCTCCACTGCGGTCGAGTGATGGACCTCCATGTGCCAGAGGTTCTGCCAGAGGTCTCCGGCCTGGGCGAAGACCGGCAGCCCGCCGTAGGCCCGTAGTTCGACGACTGATGCCGCGAACTGTTCGTACACGACGTGCCGGGATGGACGCCCCCGCCGAGAACTTGTCATAGGTGCAGCCTAGCTAAATCAACGGAACAAGTTGTCGCCTCCGGCGAAGCCAACCATGCTCAATGACGACGCTGGTCTCGTCGGCAAGAGTCGGCAGCTCTGGCGCGGCGACCGCTTGCTCGGCATCGTCCGGGGGCCACACACTCAATTTCCCGGACCGGCGGATGAGGCATCGGTGGCTCGTGTATCGCATTGGGTGGTCGGGTGGGGTTGGGGCATCGGGGTGAGTGCGGCTTTCTGCGGCGGTTCGGACGAGTGTGGTGACGTGGTCGCTTCAGGTTGTTGGCGCGGCCGTCGCTGTCGATCCGCCACCAGGTGATCAGCCGGACCACGGAATCACCTGTGGGGCACGCACGCGGTGAGGCGTCATGCCCTACAATGAAACGAGCAAAACGAGCATCGTAAGCGAAATGGATCGTGTGGAGGAGGAGATGAATGCCGTGACTCAGCCAAATCGGGTGACCAGTGATGCCATCCTGCCGAGTGGGCAGAACGCTGAGATCGTCGACTTCATCGAGCGGCTCCGGCAGCGTGGCCGTGACATCGCCGCGCCCACGGCCCGGTTGGTGGATGCCGAAGGCAACGGTGCGGACATCACCGACGACCTGTTCTCGATCTTGGTCCAGGTCGCGGCGGCGTTGAAGGACGGTTTGGCGGTCACGGTTGCCCCGCATCATCTGACGCTTTCCACTCAGGAGGCTGCTGATCTGCTCGGGGTTTCCCGGAACACTCTGGTTCGCCTGTTGGAGAGCGGGGCCATCCCGTTCGACAAGCCCAGCCGTCACCGCAAGGTCCGTCTGCAAGACCTGCTCGAATACCGTGCGCGGCAGCGTGTCGCTGCCGCGCAGGCACTTGATGACATGGTGGCGGACGCTCAGCGACTCGGGTTGTACGACACGGACCCAGCCGAGGTGGCCGAGGCGCTGCATGCCGTGCGGGGTAAGGACGCCTGAGCCGTGTTCTCTGCGCTGCTGGACACTTGTGTATTGGTCCCGAGCCTCAAACGCGATGCTCTCTTGGAGATCGCGGAGCGCCGGGTCTACCGGCCACTGTGGAGCCCCGCGATCCTGGGCGAACTCGACCGTGCGATCCACCGCATACAGCAACGCAAGGGCGTCGACCCTCAGTTCACCCGTACCTACGTCAGCCGTCTGGTCTCGCAGATGGGTGCGGCGTTTCCCGACGCACTGGTCACCGGCTGGGAGCCGCTGGTGGGCACCGTCGAGCTCCCAGACTCGAATGACCGGCACGTCGTAGTGGCGGCGATCGCCGGCCGCGCGGACGTGATCGTCACCGAGAACCAGGCCGACTTCCCCAGCGAGAAACTGCCCCGGCCGCTGTTCACCCAGACCACCGACACGTTCCTACTTGACTCATTTGACCTGTACCTCAAACCTGTTCTCGACGCGATCAGACGTGTCGCGGACCGCACCGGACGGCTCGGACCGCCACGCGCCGCGCGCTACATCGTGCAATGGCTCGGCAAGCAAGACTGCCCTCAGTTCGCCGCGGCGGTCAGCCCTGCTTTCTGACTACGCCCCTTCACCGGCCGCCGACGCAGGAAGTGATGAGGCTGTTCGCACCTTTGACACCGAATGTTAGCCCCCATAAACTGAGGTGATGGTTGCTGGGATGGGGTATCGCCAGGTGCGGCAGGCGCTGCTCGCCCAGGGTTGCGCCTCGCGCCCCGGCAAGGGCGATCACGAGATCTGGTACTGCCCCTGCGGGCGGCACCAAACCGTGGTCACTCGCCCGGGGAACGTTTCGCCGGGCCTCATCCGCACGACGGTCAGTCGCCTCGCCCGTCTACCGGAAGGATGGCTGCAATGACCGACAGTGAGTATCAAGTCACCGCGCGCCACTGGGAGGGTGGCTGGGAACTCTACCTAGAAGACGAGTGCGTTACCCAGGTTCGCAGGCTCGACCAAGCCGTCGGGCAGGTGCGCGATTACCTAGCCACCATGCGCGGCGCAGATTTCAGCCACGCCACCGTCAACGTCGTCGTCGACCTCGACGGGCTGGAGCGTGAGGTCACCGCGACTCGCCGGGAGACCGAAGCTGCGGCTGCGGCGCAACGCCAAGCCGCCGAACGTTCCCGAGCACTTGCCCGCGCGCTACGCGCTCGCGGGTTGTCGGTCGCAGACACCGCCGCCGTACTAGGCATCTCCCGAGGCCGGGTGTCCCAGCTCGCCAGCTGGTCAGCGCCACTGAGCGAACGTCAACTGTGCACGAATCCAGTTGATCACCCGTAGCGGTTCTTGGCCCAAACGGTCTGGCGGGTCACGCCGTGATGTCGAGCGAGGCCGACCACGCCGACTCCGGCGGCTCTCGCGGTTCGGATGGCGTCCAGTGCGCTCGGCGTCAGCGGGGTCCGAGCGCGTCTACTTGCTTCCGTTGGCCGGCTGACGCGCAGCTGAACTGGTCCGGGACGGTCGCCAGGCGAGTCGCTAGCCTGACTCAGCGAAACCTTACGTAGGCCTGGGAGATGTGATTTGCGAAACATTTGCCACCGTCTGCGTCGCATCGCGCGCTGCGCACGCTCTCCTACCGACAGACGTGCGATCTTGATGTTGGTTGCGCGTTAAGTATCTGAGCATTGGGGTGATCATGCGCTTGGGGTGGAAGGCAAACCGTGCGGGGCTCCGGGTCGGCGGCGGCACAGCGGTCACATCCTGGCGCGCGCGTGTCTCGTTGCGGGGGCGCAGCCGGCGGTTCAAGGTGGTGTCGCTGCTCGCGGCCGGGCTGTTGGCTGCCGGGGTGGCAACGCCGCTGACGGTGACGCTGTCCGCGAGGCCGGCGTCGGCGGAGTATGTACCTGATTCGACCACAACGAGTGGGAAAGAAGGTATTTGGGCGGGTTCTGCTGCCAGCCCAACTGACAATTTCCGCAGCACGACCTTTTACGCGTATGTCGATCAGGCGAACGAGAAGTTCACTTTCAAGACGGCCTACACGGGTGTGCAAGTTGGTGACACGATCACCAGCCAGCCGATGGGGAATTACTATGCATACACTATCAAAGCGCCAGACGGAACAGTTCGCACCGGCACCTATGGTAATGGAACCAGTGATCCGGCGAATCTATCCTACACGGCGACGGCGGCACAGGTAGGTGTGTGGAAGCTCACGTTGAGCCCGGTTCGACCGTACACGGCTTTTGCCTCCGGATATGCCGACCCGCAGTGGGTGTACGACGCTGACATTTCGGTCCTTAACACGTCTGGCGCGCAAATATCCGGTGTCGTGTGGACCGACGATCTCGGCCTGCGCCAGAACGCGAACCAGGCTCCGGCGCAAGCCCCGAGTTTCAAGTTCCATGTGGTGACACCCTCCGGAGCGGTGTACACGACGGACTTGACCCGCTTCAACGGCATGGGGTCGCGTGTGATGTTCAGCGCGTTTGGCAACGTGTTGCCGAATTCATGTGACCAAGCGTATGGCTCGTATTCGTATCAGAGCGCGGAGAATCCATCGAACTGGGCCGTCGCTCCGGACTCCTGCGGTGGCAACTACCATATATTCTTGAACACCCCCAACAGCTCGCTGCCAGCTTCGTTCGCGAATCAGGACGGTGATTCATTCTGGATCCTGCCCGTGTGGCAGGCGCCATCGAAGCCGGTGGTGACTTACACCAACACCGGGAAAGGCACGACCACGCCGTTTGCGGGAACGATCACGGTGACGACCGATCATTTCGTGGGTTCCTTTGACCTGCAGATCGACACAAACGGCAACAACTCATACGCGGATCCTGGGGACATCAGCGTTCCGGTCACGGTGTCAGACTCGCCTGATACCTATACGTATGCCTGGGATGGCAAGAACGCGCTGGGGAGCACGGTGACAAATCTTGACACCGCGGTGACCGCGCAGGCGACGTTGATCAGAGTTGACGAGCTGCACTCCGACCTGCAGGACGTCGAGGTGTCAGGCGGTCAGACCATGTCGCAGACCGCGGGATACGCGACGGGCTCAGCGCCGTTGATGTGGGACGACAGCTACATGAAGGCGAGCGCGACCCGGAGCGATGCCCCGCTGCCCGGCTACACGCAGTCGTCAGGCACCACGGTCGCGAACGTTCACTCCTGGGGCATGGGTATGGCCAGCCTCCAGGCGGCCAACGGCACTGGCACCAACGGTTCGTGGGGAAACAATGCCTACATTGACACCTGGACGTATCGAGCCCTGGCGGTTTCCACGCAGACGCAGACCGAAATTCCGCTGGATTATCCGGCGTTGTCGTTGACCAAGACTGCCGCGCCGCATTTTTCCGCGCCGGCCGCGCCGGGCGATCTGATCACCTACACGCTGACGGCAACTAATGGTGGCAATGCGACATTGACGGGCGTCACAATTTCTGACCCGTTGGTGGGGAGTGTTCCGGCGAGCGCATACACCTGGCCGGCTCCGACGCACCCTGGCCAGTTATTGGTGGGGCAGTCGGTTACGGCCACGGTGAGTTATCCGATCACCCAAGCTGATATTAACGCGGGCACGGTTCACAACGCGGCCACCGCGAGCGGCACGGATCCGTCGGGCAATAGAGTGCCCAGCAATGAGGCGACGACGGACACGCCGATTCCGCAGGCGCCGGGATTGACGCTGGCGAAGACGGCGTCGCCGACGACCGTCTCGACGGCGGGCGCGACGGTTACCTACACGTTCCGGGCCACAAACAGCGGCAATATCACGCTGACGAACGTGGGCATAGCCGAGGGCGCATTCACCGGCCACGGCGCGCTGTCGGCGGCGGCCTGCCAGTCACTGACCAACCCGTCCGGTTCTTGCGGCGGAGCGACGGTGGCGAGCCTGGCGCCGGGTCAGGTGGCGACGTTCACCGCGACATATCCGGTGGCGCAGGAAGATATTGACGCGGGCGTGCCGTTCGACAACACGGCCACCGCGACGGGCACGAACCCCAAGGACCCAGGCAGGCCGGTGGTGTCTCCGCCGTCCACGGCCACGGTGACACCGCAGCTTGGCGCGTCGATTGACCTGACCAAGTCCGCCTCGCCAAACGACGCGACGCATTTCACCGTCGGTCAGACGATCACCTACACGTTCGTGGTGACGAACTCCGGCAACATCGGTTTGAGCAACCCGAGGGTCAATGAGCTGTCCTGGTCCGGCGACAAGCCGCTCGGAGCGTTGTCTTGCCCGTCGACTCCGGCGTTGGCCCCGGGCGCGCAGATGACCTGCACCGCGACCTACACCCTGGATCAGGCGGATATCGACGCCGGCCTGTTGAAGAACACGGCCACCGCGAGCGGCACGCCGATCAGCGGCGGCGGGGATGTGACCTCGCCGCAGCGGCAGGTGACTATTCCGGGTGACGCGGCGCCGGCGCTGACGCTGGTCAAGACTGCCTCGCAGGCCACCGTCACTTCGGCCGGGACCGTGATCACCTACAGCTTCAAGGTGACGAACTCCGGCAACACCACGGTGACGAACATCAGCGTGAGCGAGGATTCGTTCACCGGTTCCGGCGCGTTGTCCGCAGTGTCGTGCCCCGGCGGCGGCGCGACGGTCTCGTCGCTGGCCCCGGGCGCGTCGGCCACGTGTGCCGCGACCTATTCGGTGCGCCAGCAGGACATGGACGCCGGCACCGCGATGGTGAACAAGGCGACCGCGTCCGGCTCCAACCCGGCCAACCCGGGCACGCCGGTGGTTTCGAATCAGGCGCAGGCGACGGTCACCCCGGCCCAGAGCCCGGCGTTGACGCTGCAGAAATCGGCCGATCCGGCCACGGTGTCGGCGGCCGGCGCAACGGTCGCCTACAGCTTCCTGGTGACGAACAGCGGGAACGTGACTGTCAACAACCTGAGCATCGCGGAGACGGCCTTCTCGGGCACCGGCACGTTGGGCGCGGCATCCTGCCCGGTGACCACGTTGGCCCCGGGCGCGTCCACGGCCTGCACCGCGCCGGCGTACACCACGACGCAGCCTGACATCGACGCCGGCACGATCACGAACACCGCGGTCGCGAACGGCAAGGACCCGAAGGGCGGCAGTGTCGCCAGCCCGCCGTCGACAGCCACCGTGACCGCGACCAACGCGTCCGGGTTGACGTTGACCAAGACCGCGTCGGTCGCCACGGTGTCGGCGGCTGGCACCACGGTCACCTACACATTCCAGGTCACCAACAGCGGCAACATCACGTTGACGAGCATCGGGGTGAGCGAGGATTCGTTCACCGGCTCCGGCTCGTTGTCGCCGGTGAGCTGCCCGGCTGGGGCAGCCTCGTTGGCGCCCGGCGCTTCGGTGACATGCACGGCGACCTATTCGGTGACGCAGCTGGATATGGACGCCGCCGCACCGTTGGTGAACAAGGCGACGGCCGCGGGCGCCGACCCGGCGAACCCGGGCACACCGGTGACGTCGAATCAGGCCACGGCCACTGTGACTCCGGTTTCGAGCCCGGCGCTGACATTGTCGAAGTCCGCGGCGCCGAGCACGGTGGCGGCGGTCAACACCCCGGTGACGTATAGCTTCTTGGTCACCAACAGCGGGAATGTGACGGTCCACAACCTGAGCATCGCGGAGACGGCGTTCACTGGCTCCGGCGCGTTGGGTTCGGCGTCTTGCCCGGCCACCAGTCTGGCGCCGGGTGAGTCGACGACGTGCACCGCGTCCTATGCGGTGACCCAGCCAGATCTGGATGCTGGGGCGGTCACGAACACTGCCGTCGCGAATGGTGAAGATCCGACCGGGCATCCGGTGGTCAGTCCGCCGTCGTCGGCGAGGGTCGACGTGACGTCGGGTCCGGCCCTCTCGTTGGCGAAGACTGCCTCGGTCGCGACGGTTTCGCTGGCTGGCGCCGCCGTGACGTATTCGTTCGATATCACCAATAACGGCAATGTGACGCTGACCAGCGTGAACGTGTCCGAGGATTCGTTCAACGGTTCAGGGTCGTTGTCGGCGGTGTCGTGCCCTGGCGGCGGGACCAGCATCGCGTCGATGGCGCCGAGTGACTCGGTGACCTGCACGGCGACCTATTCGGTCAGCCAGGCAGATCTGGACGCTGGTGCGCCGTTGGTGAACAAGGCGACCGCGCATGGCACAAATCTGGCCAACCCGGGCACACCGGTGAACTCCGCCCAGGCGCAGGCCACCGTCACCCCGACCTCGGCTCCGGCGCTGACGCTGGTGAAGTCTGCGTCGGTGGCCACAGTGAGCAAGGCTGGCGACAGCGTCACATACAGCTTCGACGTGACAAACAGCGGCAACGTGACGGTCAACAACCTGTCGATCGCGGAGACCGCGTTCTCCGGCACCGGCACGTTGGGTGCCGCAGCTTGCCCCGCGACGACGCTGGCCCCGGGCGCGTCGACGACCTGCACCGTCACCTACTCGGTGACGCAGGCCGATATCGACGGGGGCTCGGTGACGAACACCGCGGTCGCGAGCGGCAAAGACCGGTCCGGCGATCCGGTGGCCAGCCCACCATCCACGGCCACGGTGATCGTCACTTCCGGCCCGGGATTGATGATCGCCAAGACGGCCACTCCCAGCACGGTCAGCAAGGCTGGGGATTCGGTCACCTACCGGTTCGTGGTGACCAACTCCGGCAATGCGACCGTCGACGCCATCGCGGTCCACGACGGCACCGACGTGGCTCTGGGCACCGCTTTCACCGGCACCGGCACGTTGGGCGCGATCAGTTGCCCGGCCGCGACGCTGGCTCCCGGCGCGTCGACCACCTGCACCGTGACCTATGCGGTGACGCAGCCTGATGTCGACGCCGGCGCGGTCGATAACACCGCGGTGGCGTCGGGCAACGACCCGAAGGGCAACCCCGTTGACAGCGCACCGGATTCGGCCGAGGTGACGGCGTCGCCGGCCCCAGCGTTGGCGTTGGCGAAGAGCGCCAATCCAACCACGTACAGCAAGCCGGGTGACCCGGTCGTCTACAGCTTCCTGGTGACCAACACCGGCAACGTGACCGTCAACAACCTGACCATCAACGAGACGGCGTTCTCCGGCACTGGTGCCTCTCCGGCGGCCACTTGCCCGGTCACCACGCTGGCCCCGGCCGCGTCGACCACCTGCGCCGCGGACTACGCGGTGACGCAGGCCGATATCGACGCGGGCGCGGTCACGAACACTGCGGTCGCGAGCGGCACCTACCCGGGCGACAAACCGGTGGCCAGCCCGCCATCCTCGGCAACCGTGACCGCTGACAAGGCTCCGGCGCTGTCACTGGTGAAGACCGCTGACAAGACGTCGGTTTCGACATCGGGTGAGAAGATCGCCTACACGTTCGTGGTCACCAATACTGGCAACACGACGCAGACTGGGGTGACGGTGGCCGATTCGCAGGCGTCGCCGGCGGCGGCCCTGGACGCGCCACCGGCCTGCGTGTCGTTGGCGTCGCCGGCCGGTTCGTGTTCGGGAACGAGTGTGACGTTGCGGCCGGGGCAGGCAGCCACGTTCACCGCCACCTACACGGTGACCCAGGCCGATCTTGATGCGGGCCAGGTGGCTGACGCCGCGGTGCCGCAGTCCACCACCGTGCCGAACCCGCCGGTGTGCACGGGCGCTGGTCCGTGTGTGCCGCCGCCATGCACCGCGACCGCCAGCCACCCCCGCAATTGTGTCGTCGTGCCAGTCGACCAGTCGCCGGCGCTTGACCTGGCGAAGTCGGTGACACCGACCTCGGTGGGCGTGGCCGGGACGCCCGTGGCGTACCGGTTCGTGGTCACCAACTCCGGGAATGTGACCGTCAACAGCCTGGTTATCAACGAGACGGCGTTCTCCGGCTCCGGCGCGTTGAGCGCGATCGTCTGCCCAGTGAGTTCGCTGGCGCCGGGCGCGTCCACCACCTGCACCGCGAGCTACTCGATGACGCAGGCCGATATCGACGTTGGCACGGTCATGAACACCGCGGTGGCGAACGGCGCGGATCCGGCGGGTGACGCGGTGGCCAGCCCGCCGTCGTCAGCGTCCGTGACCGTGTCCACGGCACCGGGCTTGTCGCTGACCAAGACTGCGGACAAATCGAGGGTGACAGCAGCCGGCCAGGTGATCACCTACACGTTCAAGGTGACGAACAGCGGCAACACCACGCAGAGTGGCGTGACGGTGGCCGATTCGCTGGCGTCTCCGTCGGACGCCTTGGATGCGGCTCCGGCGTGTGCCGCGATGGCCAACCCGGCCGGCTCGTGTTCCGGCACGACCGCGACGCTGGCGCCAGGGCAGGTGGCCACCTTCACCGCGACCTACACGGTGAAGCAGGCCGACCTGGACGCCGGCGAGGTGGCGGACGTGGCTGTTCCGAGCTCGCCGACGGTGCCGAACCCGCCGGTGTGTGACGGGTCCGGGACCTGCGCGCCACCGCCCTGCCTGCCGACCGACAGCAACTGTGTGGTGGTCCCGGTGGCGCAGTCGCCGGCGCTGACGCTGACGAAGAGCGCGTCGCGGACCATTGTTGACAATGCCGGTGACTCGGTCACCTACTCGTTCTTGGTGACTAACACCGGAAACGTGACCATCGACAATCTGACGATCCACGACGGTAATGACGCGACTTTGGGCACCGCGTTCTCCGGTGCTGGCACGCCGCCAGTCGCGAGTTGTCCGGTCACGACGTTGGCGCCGGGCGCGTTCACCACGTGTGCCGCTGCATATGCGGTGACGCAGGCCGATATCGATGCTGGGACAGTAACGAACACCGCGGTTGCATCCGGCGCGGACCCATCCAGCGCGGCGGTGCGCAGTTCGCCGTCCTCGGCCACGGTTAGTTCGGATAAAACTCCGGGTTTGTCGTTGGTCAAGACGGCGGATAAATCCTCGGTGTCAGCTGCGGGCCAGGTGATAACGTACACATTTGTGGTGACGAATACCGGCAACACGAGCCAGTCCGGGGTGAGTGTGGCGGATTCGTTGGCGTCTCCGTCGGTCGCATTGGATGCGGCTCCGGCGTGCCAGTCGGTCGCGGCGCCCGGTGGCGGATCGCCGGTCGGTGCGTGTTCGGCGGACAAGTCGACCGCGTCGTTGGCGCCGGACGAGGCCGCGACGTTCATCGCCACGTACACGACAACGCAGGCTGATGTCGACGCCGGCCAGGTTGCGGATGCGGCGGTGCCGCAGTCGCCGACCGTGCCGAACCCGCCGGTCTGCACCGGTGCTGGGGCGTGCGCACCGCCGCCATGCAAGCCGGGTGACACGGACTGCGTGGTGATCCCGACCGTGCAGACGCCGGCCATGACATTGACGAAGTCGGTCGTTCCGGGGTCGGTGGACGCGGCCGGCCAGCAGGTCGTCTACAGCTTCTTGTTGACGAACACCGGCAATGTGACCATCGACAACCTGACGATCAACGAGACCGCGTTTTCGGGCACCGGCGCCATCGGAGCGCTGAACTGCCCGGTGGCCAGCCTTGTTCCGGGCGCGCAGACCACTTGTACGGCACCATATCGGGTGACTCAGGACGATCTGGACGCTGGCCGGATCACCAACACCGCTATCGCGTCCGGCAAAGACCCGAAGGGCGGCGAGGTGGACACCGGGCCGTCGTCGGCCACAGTTGACGGCACCGCCAGTGACGGGCTATCGGTTGTGAAATCGCTGGCTGCTGGCCCGAACCCGGTCACCGCTCCTGGCCAGGTGCTCACATACCGGTTCCTCGTCGAAAACACCGGTAACCAGACGCTCGCCGGAGTGACGGTGGCCGACACGCAGGCCATCGCCGGCGAGAAACTGGACGCCGACCCGACTTGCCAATCCGTCGTGCTGGCTGCTGGCACGACGAGCACGTGTTCGGGCGCCACTGTGGCGTCGCTGGCGCCTGGTGATCGGGCCATCTTCACCGGCACTTTCACCACCACGCAGGCTGATATGGATGCCGG
>Ga0123357_10009702_pt1 | contig 12168 bp, 13 predicted proteins | sample TergutEmb28metaG_FD_89873 | JGI IMG/M metagenome (GOLD analysis project Ga0123357, IMG submission 89873) | Embiratermes neotenicus P4 segment gut microbial communities from Petit-Saut dam, French Guiana - Emb289 P4 | ecosystem: Host-associated > Arthropoda: Insects > Digestive system > Gut ...
AAGCCCAACTGCCCGCCGCCAGCCTGGCCGCCGCCCCCGCCGTCACCGCCGCGCCCACCACCGCCGCCGGCGCGCAGCGCGACACGCGAAGCTGGATTTTGTGGGCCATTCTGCTGGCCGGCGTGCTGGCCCTCGGCGGCATGGCCTGGGTGCTGGCGCGGCAGCTTGGGAGCGGCAAAACAGATGAATGAAAATCGTCGGCGTAAAACGGTTTTGGCTATAGCATTTGATGGTAATTATGTTGGGTTTCGCAGGCTCAACCCAACCTACGGCTCTGAGCAGACTTATACAAAAAGGATGCGCTAATGATTACAGAAGAAACAACGCCACTCATTGTGGAGATTGCAAAAAATTTCATATTGTTCATCAAGAGCGTTGATCCTGAATGGAGTAAGGGATATTTGAGGTTTTGCTCAGATAATTCCACATCAGAGACAAAAGCGTCTTATGTGTGTAGATCTGGCGTGGAAATTATTGATGTATTGCAATTTAAAGATTTTTTTGAACATGCAACACTGATAGGACAAGAGTTGCTTAAATCTATAGGGAAGTCCACAGGACTTTTTGTGCTGATTGTAGATTCAAATTTTGATTATAAAATAAATTTTGAGTATGGTGATTTAGAAAAATGGAAAATCAGTAAAATGAAAGGCGGGACCGGAATTCCACAAGGACTTAAGTAGCCAGCGTAATTGGGTCTCACTTGCGAGACTCAACAAAAACCGCGAACCCAACCAACGCACAAGACTCGACAGAGAAAAATACTAGCTGGCCGCGCCAGCTAGTAGCCGATTTCAGATGCAAAACATGCTGAAATCCGCCAGCAGCAGGCGCGGCCAGCTATCATTTGTGGTGTCACTCGACGTTCGACTCTTCGGTCCATGTGCCGCCCAATCGAAGGGTGGCTGTTTTACATGCCTGCCTTAGCACGGATGCCATGGCGGCAACGGATGTCGAGGTGAAACGGTCTAGCGGACCAGATAGTGACAGCGCGCCCAGCAGCACCTTGCCGGGACCGTAAACTGGACCCGCTACCGCCCCGCAGGCGGGGTCTCTTTCTCCGTAGGACACCTGTAAATGCACCGTGCCTTCGCGGAGTTCGATTGGCCCTGCGAGGCCGAGCAGCACTTTCCCGGCGGCCCCGGCGTTCAAGGGAAGCACGTCGCCAACGCGAACCCGGTCGAGCGTGGAATGCAATGAATCCAGCCGCAACAGGCATAGCCTGGTCGTCGCATCGCGCTTCACATGAAATGACGGGCTTTCCATGCCTTGTTGCACCAGCCGTTCCATCAGCGGGAGCAAGACGTTTTCCAGCGGCGTCATCGCGTCGTACGCCTTCCCGAGCTGAAAGGCGAAATAGCCCAGACCGTAGCGCTGATCAGGGCGGCGCAGGACAAGTCCGCACCGCTCCAGGCTGACCAGTAAACGAAGAACCGCGCTCTTGTAGAGAGCCGTGGCGTTGGAAATTTCGGTCAACGTGAGAGGGCTGCGAGCTTCTTCGAGCGCACGAACGACGCTCATCGCTCTATCGACGGCTGCCACGCCTTCCATGTTGGCGGCATACCCCGACGAACGTGTTTTGGTTGGCAGCGAAGCAGGCATGTTGAAATTTTGCTTGACAAAGTTGAAATTATGAATTCAAATTTTCAATTCGCAGAACAAACATTCTGTACAGCAGAACAAGCTATGACCATCGAACTCAAGAAGATGCTAATCGGCGGCCAGGAAGTACCGGGGGAGGGCGACACGCCACCCTTGGTCTCCATCAATCCTGCCACAGGGCATATCAACCACGAGGTTGCGTCTGCCGGCGCGCGGAGCGTATCAGCCGCTGTGGATTGCGCGGATGAAGCAGTCCGACAGCGCGCATGGCGCGAGATGCTGCCCGCGCGGCGTGCCCGGATTCTGGGGCGGATCGCCGACCTGATGGAACGCAATCGCGAACCGCTGGCGCGGCTGCAAATGCTGGAAAACGGAAAAGTCTGGCGCGAATGCGAAACACAGGTGGATAGCGCGGCCGCTACTTTTCGCTATTACGCCGGCGTGTGCGAAACACTCGGTTCCGAGCTGACGCCAGCGCGAGGCGCCTATCTCTCGATGGCGGTCTACGAGCCTTATGGTGTGATCACCGCAATCACCCCCTGGAATTCGCCCCTGACGATGGAGGCGCAGAAGGTCGCTCCTGCGCTGGCGGCCGGCAACGCGGTCATTCTCAAACCCTCGGAGATTACGCCTTCGCCGGCGCTGCTGTTGGGAAAACTGGCCCTGGAAGCGGGCCTGCCGCCCGGGATACTCAACGTACTGCCCGGCACCGGACAGCAAGCGGGCGCGGCGCTTGTTGCCCATCCGAAGGTGCGTTTGGTGTCTTTCACCGGGGGAACCGAAAGTGGCCGCCGGATTGCGGAAGTTGCCGCTCGTAAGCTTATGCCCGTGGCGCTCGAACTGGGTGGCAAGTCGCCTCATATCGTGTTCGACGACGCCAACGTGGATGCGGCGGTCGCCAGCCTCGCTGGCGGGATTTTCGAGGGCAGCGGCCAATCCTGCGTGGCCGGTTCGCGCGCATTCGTCCAGCGCAGCTGTTATGCCCAGGTCGTGGAAAAGCTTGTAGCTCGGGCACAAGCTCTCCGTGTGGACTTGCCCGATGCCGCCGGCGCCGAGATGGGGCCGCTGGCGACGTTTGCGCATCGTGATCGGGTGGCTTCGATGGTGGAAGCGGCGCGCCAGGATGGTGCAGATATCCTGACGGGCGGCATGCGCCCCGATGCGCCGCACTTGCATCAAGGCGCTTACTACCTGCCCACGGTAATTGCGGGAGTCGATAACCGGGCCGCCATCGCGCAGCAGGAAATTTTTGGTCCAGTCGTGTGCGTCATTCCTTTTGATGACGAAGAAGATCTGATCGCGCAAGCGAACGACTCGGTATTCGGGCTGGCTTCTGGCATCTGGACTGCTGACTACCAGCGCGCCTGGCGCGTGGCGCGCGCGCTGGAAGCCGGGACGGTCTGGATCAACACCTACAAGCAGTTGTCCATTGCAACACCATTCGGCGGTTTCAAGGAAAGCGGCATTGGACGCGAAAAAGGCATCAACGGGATGCGCCTCTATCAGCAGGCCAAAAGCATCTATTTCGGCATGGGACAGATTTGACGCAGGACACAGAGACATCGCATGACTACCTATTCGAACATCGGCTTTATTGGACTCGGCGTCATGGGCGAACCCATGTGCCGCAATTTGGCGCGCAAATCCAAAGCCAAAGTATGGGCATCGGACCTTGATCCGGGGCCGCTTCAAAGATTGGCGGCTGATGGCGTCGAGAGGGCCGACGTCGAGGCCATCATGGCGACCTGCGACGTGGTCTTTCTTTCATTGCCCTCGGGCGAAGTCGTGGCGCAGCTTTGCCGCCAGCAAAAAGGTCTTTTGTCGCTGGCTCGCCACGGCCAGATCGTGATCGACCTGAGCACGTCGTCCGTGGACACGACGCGGGCGCTGGCAAAAGAATTTGCCGAACGCGGCGCCTGGTTCATTGACGCGCCGGTGGCGCGCACCCGTGCTGCGGCGGAAGCAGGCACGCTTGCGGTAATGGTGGGAGCCACGCCGGAAGTGTTCGAAAAGGCCAAGCCGCTGATTGCCACCTTCGCTTCGGACATTACGCTGTGTGGCCCGGTGGGTTGCGGTCAGGTTCTGAAGATACTCAACAACATGATGCTTTTCGAAGCGGTGGTCGCCATCAGCGAGGCGAAGGCCATCGGCGAGGGAGCAGGCGTGGATCCCGTCGTGCTGTTCGACACGCTTTCCAAAGGATCCGCCGACAGCTTCGCGTTGCGCAACCACGGCATGAAAGCCGTCTTGCCCGGTGAATTTCCCGAGCGGGCTTTCTCCGTGCGGTACGCGCGCAAAGACCTTCTCTACGCTCTTCAACTTGCCGAAGAAACGGGTGTGGAAGCCCGTGGCGCACAGGTGGTTGACCAGTGGTTCAAGCAGGCCATTGAAGCCGGATTCGGCGAGCAGTACCACCCTGTCATCAGCCGGTTGATCGCCGGCCAGCATTGAAGTACCAGAAAGGCAAATATGCAACAACCCATCACCCGACGCGCTGCGCTGCGTTGTACTTTGGCTGCCGCATGCGCGCCCGGTCTGGCCCTTGCCCAGGAATCGACCTTTCCCACCGGCAACGTGCGCATGGTCGTGCCCTATGCGGCGGGCGGTGCTACCGACATCGTCGCCCGCGCGGTGGCCGAGAAGCTGGGCACTCGCTGGGGCAAAGCCGTCGTCATCGACAACAAGCCTGGCGCCGGAACAACCCTGGCCGCCACCCAAGTGGCGCGCGGCCCCGGTGATGGTTCTCTGCTGTACATGACCACCTCGGCGCACACGATCAGCGCCGGCCTGTACAAAAAGCTCGATTACGACCCCTTGGCGAGCTTCGCTGCGCTGACGCTGGTTGCCAAGGTGCCGCTGGTACTGGTGGTGCGCCCCAGTCTGGGCGTTTCGACCCTGGACGAATTCACGCGCTACGTTCGCGCCAATCCGGACAAGGCCGCCTGTGCTTCTCCGGGCAACGGCACGGCGCAGCACCTGACGGCAGAGATGTTCAACGCCGTGATGAAAACGCACATGATCCATGTGCCCTACAAGGGCGATGCGCCGGCCATTACCGATTTGATGGGCGGGTCGGTGGACGCGATGTTTGCCACCCTGACGGTGGTGCTGCCGCATATCGCCTCGGGCAAGCTCAAGGCCATCGCGCTGGCTAACGGTAGCCGCATCGAGAAGGTGCCTGATATTCCCACGTTTGCAGAAGCCGGACTGAACAATTTCGAGGCAGCCACCTGGTTTGGCGTGCTGGCTCCTGCGTCGCTGCCCAAAAATTTGCGCGAGCGTATCAGCCAGGACATCCGGGCCGTGGTCGAGCGGCCCGAGTTGCGCGCACGGCTGATCGATCTTGGCGGCGAAGTGGTCTCCAGCACGCCCGCCGAATTCGAGGCGTTCATGCAAACCGAGTCGGCCAAGTGGGAAACCATCATCAAACAATCTGGCGCGGCGATCAACTGATGCGGTTTCGTTTCGGGCTGTGGCTGTTTTAGAGACGGTTGTTCAAAATTTCACGCCCATTAATGATGGGAACCTGTGTGAAAGGCGCTATCCGATATGACGACATTTGACACACAATCCGTGACACACGACATGGCTCGGTTTGCGCTCGGATTGGATTGGTCGAACCTGCCCGATGCGGTACGCCGCGAAGCGCCCAGAGCCTGGATGAACTGGGTCGCATGTGCTGTGGGTGCTGCACGCACGCCTGTCGTAGATTAGTGATTTTTGCAAAAACTGCTTAAGTTATTACTGGTAAATTGGGGTAATTTTTTCCTCGGCCATTAAATATCTGAAAGATGCTTTTATGGCTCCGTCTCGGGTTGTCATTGAGTGGTACTTTGGAGTAGACAGCTATGGCCGCGATCATAGAGCCTATTATCGGGAGGTATGTTAATTTTCATATAATGAATGATGCCTGTCGTGTATATTTTGAAGAATGTGGCCAAGGCATTCCGCTACTGTGTCTGCATACAGCGGGATCAGATAATCGTCAGTTTCGCCATTTATTGTGTGACGAAGAGGTTACTTCAAAATTTCGTGTTATCGCTTTCGATATGCCATGGCATGGCAAATCCTATCCGCCAACCGGTTCTCATACACAGGACTACGAACTGACTACAGAGCGATATGTCGAAACCATTCGTGCTTTCATTGCAGCCTTGGGACTTGACAGGCCTGTAGTCATGGGCTGCTCCATTGGTGGACGAATTGTGCTGCAGCTCGCACATGCTTATGGTAAAGAGTTCCGAGCCTTGATCGGCCTTGAAAGCGCTGACTATCAACAACCATGGTACGACACCAGTTGGTTGAACCGCCCAGATGTGCACGGTGGAGAAGTTTGTGCGGCTCTAATATCTGGCCTTATCGCGCCGCAAAGCCCGGAGCGATATCGCCAGGAGACACTTTGGCAATATAGACAAAGTGGCCCTGGAGTTTTTAAGGGAGACCTTTATTTTTATCGGGTGGATTCGGATTTACGCGGAAAGCTTGAAGGCATCGATACTAAAAAACACCGCTTTCTTTATTGACTGGTGAATATGATTTTTCTTGCGACCCGGAAGATACTATTCGTACGACCGAAAGTATTCCAAGTGTAAAATTTGTCATCATGAAGGATCTGGGGCATTTTCCGATGAGTGAAAATCCAGAGCAATTCAAGAAATATATATTCCCGATTTTAGAGGAAATTTCTTGATTTTTAAAGTGAGTTTTATTTAACTAGGAGATTTAGATGAAGAAGATCATTGCGACATCACTGTTGTGCATTGCCAGTACTGCGTTTGCACAGGATGAACTCAAAATCGGCGCTATTGTGACGCTTTCCGGCGCAGGGGCGGCATGGGGGCAGGCAATGCTCTATGCGGCGGAACTTGCGGCCGATGATGTCAATGCCAAAGGTGGATTAGATGTTGCTGGTAAAAAATACAAAGTCAAGATCATTTCCTATGATGATAAATATCAGGCAGGCGAAGCCGTGACTGCCGCCAATCGGTTGGTCTACGAAGATAAGGTCCAATATATCATCGGCCCCGTCGGCTCGGCAGCGGCACTCGCCGTTGGTCCTATAATTGAAAAAAATAAAGTCGTGATGTTGACATTGGGTTTCACGGACAAAGCGTTGACTGCGGACAAACCTTTTAGTTTCCGGCCCAATTTGACCACAATGGAAACCTCGCAACCGCAGATCAATTGGATCGTCAAGGCAAAAAATATCAAAAAGGTTGGAGGTTTGTTTCCAAACGATGAAACTGGACAGCAAATCGCGCAAGATCTGGAAAAAGCCTATGGCAAGGCTGGCGCTCAACTGAACGCCAAAGAGTTCTTCGAGCGCGAGCGTGTGGACATGGTGCCTTTGTTGACTCGTCTCATGGCCAAGGGAGTAGACGCTATTGAGTTGGACGGCAATGCACCAAGCACTGCTGGACTCATCGTCAAACAAGCGTACGAGCTCGGCTTCAAGGGATTCATCATACGCAGCGGCGGGCCTGCCACACCGGAAATCGTTAATGTTGCGGGTAGCGCAGCCACCAATGGTATGCTGGTCAATACGTCCATTGATCCAGCCAACGCGGCCGTTAAAACTTATGCTGATCGATACAATGCAAAATACAAAAAACGCATGAATGGGTTCAGCCCCGCATTCTATGATGGGACTCATATGCTGTTTCAGGCGATGAGCGCTGCAGAAACAACGACAGACACCAACAAAGTGCGGATTGCGCTAGAAAATATCAAAGATTTCAAAGGTATTCTTGGGGTCTTGAATTGGACTGGTAAGGCAGTCTATGGTTCTAATCACCAGCTGAGTTCTCCGTTTTACATTGCGCGCGTTCAGGATGGAGAAGAGGTTATTGAGGCCACATGTTCTTTGAGCGCCTGCCAATAAAATGTGACGGATATTGTTGTGGATTTCATATTTTTGATTAGTCAGGCATTGTCCAATGGCCTCATCGTCGGATTGTTGTATCTGTTGATGGCCATTGGTTTCACATTGGTGTTTGGCGTAATGCGGATTGTCAATTTTGCTCATGGCGAATTTTACATGCTGGGGGCATTCTTGTCTTACGTATGTGTCACAAAATTTCAATTCCCTTTTTTGATGGCAGTGCTCGTAACATTTTTTCTTACACTGGTTGTCGGTTGGGTTATCGAAGTCATTGTGCTCAAGGGATTTCGCGGTAACGAACTCAATGGAATGATCGCCACTATCGGATTGGCAATGATCTTGCAGAACGGCGCACTGATAATCTTCGGGCCTGATCCGCAGTCGATGCCTGCGGTTGCTCAAGGAACAGTGGCGCTTGGAACGGTCGTGCTGCCTATGTCGCGACTGTATGTGGTGATGTTTTCTATAGCTGTACTTGTTCTGTTGTACGGTTTTCTTATGCATAGTCGGAGTGGGCGTGCATTACGTGCGTTAGTACAGGATATGGAAATCGCCAGTGCTCAAGGCATCCGCTCCCAGCTTATGTATCCACTTGGATTCGGTATTGGTGTTGCGTTGGCTGCCGTGGGTGGAGCTTTGATGGCTCCTGTGTTTTCTGTATCTCCGAGCATTGGAGCAACGCCATTGCTCAAGGCGTTTATAGTTGTGATTTTAGGTGGTCTGGGCAGTATTCCAGGCGCAGCGCTCGCAAGTTTGCTGTTGGGCGTATTGGAAAGTGTTGCAAATACTTTCATATCTAGCAGCATTTCAGATATGTTGCTCTTTGGTTTCGTCATATTGATGCTTATTTTTCGACCGGCAGGGTTACTTGGAAAAACGGGTCGTTGATCTCATGAGGGAATGTATAAACAGTTTTGATTATGGAGGCACCGTGTATTCAGCAGGTATTTTTCATAAGAGCGGATCATGGAAAGTATGGATTCCTTTATTGTTGGCGCTGCTCGCCATCCCGCCGTTCCTCGCTGGGAGCCAGTTCTATGTGCATCTATCCATATTGATCTGCCTAAATGTTGTTTTCGTGAACGGTCTTGCGCTTATTAGTCGCACAGGACAATTATCGTTTTGCCATGCTGCATTCATGGGTATTGGCGCATTTGTCGCGGTGATCTGTACGACACGTTTCCATGCGCCATTTTTCATTTCTGTTGCTGCGGGCGTCATTGCATCCATGATGGTTGCTTTTTTGCTTGGCACAATTATTTTGCGATTACAGGGTGTCTATTTTGTGTTGGTGACATTTTGCTTCGGTGAGTTGTTTCGCCTGATGTTGCTTGAAGGTGGTGATATTACTGGTGGCGCGAATGGTATTGCCAATATTCCACCAGCACAATTGTTCGGAATTATATTCGATACCAAGCTCTCTTTTTATTATTTGGCCGCCGTCTGTGCGTTCATATCTATCGTGCTGTTGATCGCGCTGTTCAGTGTGCCAAAGGGCAACGCTCTTGATGCTGTTGGTGATAATCCGGACCTGGCAGAGGCTAGCGGCATCAGCATCCAGGGCTCGCAGATGTTTGCCTTTGTTGTTGGTGGTGCATTTGCCAGTTTTTCCGGTGCGTTGCTGGCACACTATCTTGGTTTTATTTCTCCAGAATCGTTCAATCAGCACGTCTCGGTAGGCGCTATTATTATGCTGGTGATCGGTGGGCGTTTTACGGTATTAGGGCCGCTTCTTGGCGCGCTCATCATGACTTCGCTGCCTGAATTGTTTCGGAGTGCGATCGAAACGCAAAATATTATGTATGGTATCACGCTAATTCTGGTTCTCAGGTTCTTGCCTGCAGGATTGGCAGGGATCGGCTCTAAGCTCTTGAGACGAGGACCAAGTTCATGACATTATTGAGGGTTGAGGGTCTATGCAAGTCCTTCGGCGGCCTTGCTGCTGTGCGTGACTTAAGCTTCGAACTGAACGCGGGTGAAATTGTCGGACTGATCGGTCCTAATGGCGCAGGCAAGAGTACCGCGTTCAACCTGATCAGTGGTTCGCTTATGCCTACGACGGGAAAAATTATATTCGGAGGCGCAGACATCACGAACAGAAAGCCTAGCTATGTAGTTAAACATGGTCTGGCACGTACATTTCAATCAGCCACCGTTTACCCCAGATCCACAGTACTGGAGAATATTTGTCGTGGTACATTATGCCGTCTCAATGTGCCTGTCTGGGCACAGATTGCACAAACCAAAACGTATCGCAATGCCAGCATAAAAATTCAAACGGATGTAGAAAGAGTGCTGGAAATTACTGGTCTTGCTCATTGTGCCGATAAGATTGCTGGAACGCTTGCATATGGTTATCAAAAACGCATTGGAGTGGCGATCGGCCTGGCTACCAATCCACGTTTGCTACTTTTAGATGAGCCTGCCGCTGGTCTGAATCCGGAGGAATGCGCTGAGTTTGGCCGCCTGCTAAAGATATTGCGGGATGAGCATAAAATCTCCCTGCTCTTCGTTGAACATCATATGGCCTTGGTCATGGGCATATGCGAAAAAATTATTGTTCTCGAACGAGGAAAAAAAATTGCGCAAGGTTCCGCTGAGGAAATTCGTAGTAATCCAGCAGTGATTGAAGCTTATCTGGGAGTCGATGAAGATGCCTACGCTTGAGGTCAAGGACATTGTCGTCCACTATGGTCTTGTTGAAGCACTGCATGGCATCAGTTTCACGATCAATGCAGGGAAAATCGTGGCGCTTGTTGGTTCAAATGGTGCGGGTAAAAGCACTACACTTAAAGCGCTCATGGGATTAAAAAAAATTACCTCTGGCGCTTTGCTATTTAATGGTGAGCGGATAGACGGTACCCATTCCGCGCATCGTGTAGGGATAGGAATTGCATTGTCACCAGAAGGACGGCGCCTGTTTCCGCGCATGTCGGTATGGGAAAATTTGATGGTGGGTGCGCACACCGTGAAATCGGCAAAGCAGCGCAGTTGCTCGTTGGAGCGCGTGTATGAACTGTTCCCGCGTGTGCAGGAACGGCGTAGCCAAATGGCTGGCTCTCTCTCGGGCGGTGAGCAGCAGATGGTGGCCATCGGCCGGGCAATGATGGCCAATCCACAAATTCTTATGCTCGATGAGCCATCGTTGGGCATTGCTCCAAAGATTGTCGCCGAAATCATGCAGGCTATTCGACTTTTGAACAAGGAAACCGGTATTTCTGTGGTGCTGGTTGAGCAGAACGCGCGTTTGGCTCTCAAGATGTCAGACGATGCGTATGTATTCGAGCAGGGAGCAGTTATTCGTTCAGGACCAGGCCACGAACTGTTGCATGATGCTTTTGTGCAGAAGGCATTTCTTGGGGTATAAGCCAGTTGACAAAATAGAGATAACGGAAGATATGAGCGACAATTTACTTCAAATTCCTCGCGCCGAAGTTCGTCCACAGTGGTTGGCTCAGTACAGAGAGGAGGCCCTGGAACCTCAGTTGGCAATCATCGATCCGCATCATCATCTTGCGGATGAAAACTGGGGCGGATATCTTGCAGATGACTTGTTGGCTGATCTCGGCTCTGGGCACTGCATCAAGTCCACTGTTTTTATTCAGGTCGGTTTTGCTTACAGAGATGATGGTCCAGAGGAAATGCGGCCAGTGGGGGAAACCGAGCGTGTTGTCGAAATTGCAGTCCAAACTAACGCCATGCAGGATAATACGAATATTTGTGCGGGTATTGTTGGATTTGCAGAACTTTCGATGGGAGCATGTGTAGAAGATGTCTTGGTTGCGCATATGCAGGCAGGGAAGGGCAGATTTCGTGGTATTCGCTGTCACGCGGCTGCTCATGAAAAATTCCAGTATGGTGTCATGCATGCGCCTCCGCTGCATGTCTACATGCAGCCAAAATTTCGAGAGGGCTTTGTCAAATTGGCGAAGTTTGGGCTGAGTTTTGATTCTTGGGCGTATCATACACAACTTGAAGAACTTGCAGATTTGGCCAGAACTTTCCCAGAGACATCCGTGGTGATTGACCATATTGGAGTTCCACTTGGAGTGGGGCCTTATGTTGGTCAGCGAGAGAGCGTGTTTTCGGAGTGGAAAAAATTATTGCAAAAAATTTCCATATTGCCAAATGTGTTTGTCAAACTGGGTGGACTTGGTATGAGTGTATTTGGTTTTCCGTTTCACGAATGGAGGTGCCCGCCCACGTCGGCCGAGCTGGCGGCAGCCTGGAAGCCTTACGTGCTGACCTGTATCGATATCTTTGGCCCCAAGCGGTGCATGTTTGAAAGCAACTTCCCCGTTGACAAGGGGACTTGCAGCTACGTTGTGTTGTGGAATGCATTCAAACGTATTACCTCAGATATGTCTGCTGACGAAAAACGGTTTCTTTATCACGACACAGCTAAAGGATTTTATCGGCTTTGAGATCGCAGTGTTGGCGTTGGCCGAAATTTAACTCAATCGAATCTGCGAAGGTCAATATCCGTGCGGCTCTCGTCAAGGCCGCAAGCGGTTAGCTGCCGTTCCTGGGTTCAACCCGGCAGCAGCAGGTTGGTGAAGGGACGGGTGTTTTTCCAGCGGTAGCCGCTGAAGTCGCGCAGGTCGGTGGAGAGGATGCGCCCTTCGCCCAGTTGCTCGGCCAGGATGACCAGCGAGGCATCGGCCAAATCCATCGGCAAGTCGCTG
>Ga0123357_10009703_pt1 | contig 12168 bp, 3 predicted proteins | sample TergutEmb28metaG_FD_89873 | JGI IMG/M metagenome (GOLD analysis project Ga0123357, IMG submission 89873) | Embiratermes neotenicus P4 segment gut microbial communities from Petit-Saut dam, French Guiana - Emb289 P4 | ecosystem: Host-associated > Arthropoda: Insects > Digestive system > Gut ...
ATCGATATCCAGGCACGGGCTACCTGCTCTGATCAACTTCTTACAAACTTACTCTATTGTCTTTTCAATGGAGTATCGATATCCAGGCACGGGCTACCTGCTCTGATCAACTTCTTACAAACTTACTGTATTGTCTTTTCAATCGAGTGCCGATATCCAGGCACTGGCCGCTTGTTCTTATAAACTTCTTATCATTCAGTCAAGAATCGAAATCCAGTCGCTTGACACTTGCTCTAATCAACTTCTTACGAACTGACATTATCACTCTATCGAATAACCATCCAGTCTCTATGCCCCTACTAATTAACTCTCTTATAGAACCTGCAAAATCACTACATCGGGTACGGTTGCCAGCTTTCGCCTGTCTGCTCTGGTCAACTGCATTTTATTCATGCCATCTTTGTGGCTCCGTACGTATATCCACACTCTCGCTGTCTACTCTAACCGTGTTTCGTTATAGATATTTTCAGTGTCATGGCCGCATGCGACCATGACACTGAAAACATCTATAACGGAATGTATACTGGAACTAGAAACGCAATTTTAGCTAAGCACAGGCTGTAGCTCCCTGATGATGGTTTAAGTAAACCGAAACATGTTGGAGCAACTTTTATAATTTAAAATATTTTAATAATTATTTAATACAATTTGTGCGCATTAGTTGGAAAAATAAAGAAAGTGATTAAAATGTTGTGTTTGACGGCGCATTTCATTTGCTTGTGATGTAGATAAACAACAAAGGGACATGTCAGAATTACAGTGTTATAATATTGTCATGCTACAGTGTAGTTATGTCTTTTAAATTGCTGTCATAAGAAGTACTTGATGATGGTTCGTGCGAAACGAAACATGTTACACTCCGTTATGTGACATTACAGTGTTACGTTTGACGGCGTATATCTTTTTTTGTGATATAGCGGAACACAACGGAATGCATGAGAGTAAGATTCGCATGCTAAATCCGTAGAAATATTCGGTAGCTACATTTTCGAATCTGTATAATTTGGAGAATAAGAATTTTAATTAGCTCGTGGTTAAAATGCAGGGCAGGTCACAGTTCTGTAGAAGGTTGTTAAGAACTGAAGTTAATAAACGAAATTAAGAAAAGTGTGAGGGATAAACGTAAGGATACTAGTTGAAGAATAAGAGACCAACTTGATGTCACTAGTTTTATTTCACTTCTTCTACGCTCAACATGTTTCGGGCATTAATACATCTATAATCAGGAGCTTGCGACTTTTCTATTGTATCACCACATTGGTTGTGTGCTCTTGTTTCGATGTTTTGGAGTTTCGGTATGGCTGATTGGGGTGGTATCCGTGTGGCAGGCTTCAGCCTGCAACACGGATACGAACCCAACCAGCCATACCGAAACTCTAACACACATCGAAACAAGAGCACACAACCAATGTGGTGATACAATAGAAAAGTCGCAAGCTCCTGATGATAGATGTATTAATGCCCGAAACACGTTGAGCATAGAAGAAGTGAAATAAAACTTAACCCTTTGACGCCTAAAGACACCTATATTAGTCGTACCGCATCGCTAACCTCTAAACTTTGCATTTTGTATATTTATTCAACAAATATAGGTACTGAATATTTTAATCATGATATATACTGTCCGTTTTTGTCTCTTCAAAATGCAGTTTGTTTCATAATTCTAACATATTTGGTTCCTGTTTTATTCACATCTTATATATAGAATGTGCTAAAATTTAAAATAAATAATTCCAGCGCCAAAAGTTTAATAACTAGTGATATCGAGTTGGTCTCTTATTCTTCAACTATCACAATGATGCACGGTCCAATATACATAAGATATGGGAAGTAGTGTTTTATTTTAATTGTAATAGATTGTTTGAAATCGTACTAAAATATGTAGTGTAGCAATAACTTTCTTATGGTACAGACTCGTATCGACTAATATGCACCTTAATGTTATCACGCTGCTATTCCTTTGATTGTTATAGGGGGTTTGAAATCCAGTAATCCCTTTGATCAATAAAAACTGTATCCTTTCCTCTACCTCTTTCCTAACCACACCCGTGGCACCCTGTCCACCAGTCCCTGAACCCTCTGTAGCACCGTTGTGTGGGATGTGAAGCTGTACTTCTGTTCCACATGCATGTGTAGGGGCTATTGACCCATTAAAAGTATGCGTCCTCCTAACTAACTGTATTCTCCTGTAACCCAGCAACAAAGTACGAGTCTTATCTTAACGTTAGAGAAAACGGTAATAAATATCACCCTACCTCTCACCCCTCTCTCTACCAAGTCGTGTTTTGTGTTATAGCTTGAGTAACTATCGGTCGGTTAATTGCGGATTAGCATGAGTTTCGGAAAGGTTAGGGGATATTGGACTGGTCTTCCCATCATTGATTTCTGACGTACAGAACGCCTTTTGCTCTGAGCAGAAATGCACAAAGGGAAAATATTGTAACCACTGGTTTGAAATTTGTTAATTCTGTGTTACAGAATAAATATGCGTGTGAATCAAATTATACGGAGAATACATGGAGATAAGAGGGATAAAGTAAGAGAGAATGGAAAAAAATTGTGCAATAAAGGAGATAATTTGTAATAAGCATGGAATATTATGCTGATCAGAGGGCAGTGACAGCAAGAGGGGATCATGACGTAAAAGAGGAAGTAAATAATTAATTAAATCCACTGAGCAGAGTCTCTCCTGACAAACCGATGCGTCTTAATGTAATCGAATTCCCCATACGTTATAGAAATGGAGTCTTTAACACTACCTTCAAAATATCCAGCCGTCGAACTCATTCCTGGACCAAATGAATTCAATACAAGCCCACGAAACTTTGCCTTCCATGATGCATGTTAATATTTTCTTCCATCTAAACATAGGTCTTCCAATTGGTCTATTTCTTTGAGTTTTACACGACAAAACCACTCACACACCTCTACATACTTGCCACATGCCCTCCCATTTCGTCTTCCTTGATCGAATGATCCGGATAATATTTGGCAAGAATTACAAAACCTGAAATCATTGTACACTTTTATTCATTCGGCTGCTAGTTCATTGCTGCTATACCCAAGTATAAAAATAAGTATCCTCTTCTGGAATAAACTCAGCGTATGTTCTTCCCTTGACACTTGAGATTAGATTTTATATCTCTGTAAAATGCCGAGCAAACTTATATTCCATACTTTATTCTTTATTTCCTAAGATAACAAACGAGAAGATAAAAGATTCTGAACTAAGTGGGAGCAAAAGCTCACGATTTTTAGTCTAATTTTAATTTCTTCTTGCGCGTAAATTTCTTGTGTTAAAGTCCTTCTAAATAATGTTTGAAATTTGCCACATTTTCAAAACTCCCTTAGCTACAATCGGTTTGCAATTTTTTCCTGAATTCTGTTCACAAGATGGGAACACACTCAAAATAATATTTTATTGTCAAGCAAGCTCCGTACTATAAACATACAGAGCTTCTTTTTCGTAGTTTGCATTGTTCAGCAAATAGATTACAATTACTAGCACAGATTGGAACTTGATATTTCCAATGCAATATCAGTCCTTCCTGGTTTACTATTACCTTCTTAAACGTGCATTGTAGAGGAGCACCGAAAATAAATTACACAAATCAACTCATTTTCTTCCGAAGTTTCTGAGCACAAAATGTATTAGACAAATATCTGATTGTCCTGACTTTGCCATCAGCTTCATTTAATGCAATTTTGGTGACGCAATTACTTTCACGGTTATATCAAACGCAAAATATTTTTATACTCTTCCTTCTTCTTGCCTGACTTATAGGATTTTTAGGCGCATTCGCAAAATTGCTAAAAGCGACTATTAGCTTCGTCATGTCTGTCCGTCTGTCCGTCCGTCCGTCCGTCCGTACATCTGTCTGCATGGAACAATTCGGCTCCCACTGGACGGATTTTTATGAAATTTCGTATTCAGTACTATGCGAAAATCTGTCGAGAAATTTCAAGTTTCATTTAAATCGGACAAGAATAACTGATACTTTACATGCAGCCCAATACACATTTTTGATCATACTTCGCTCATTTCTTCTTAGAGTGAGAAATGTTTCACACAAAGTTTGTAGAGAAAATCAAAACATGCGTTTTGTGTTCAATTCTTTTTTTCGAAAATCGTGTCGTTTATGAGACAATGAAGAAAAATATTGTATAGCCAGGCAGGCTACAGATGACAAAATGGCGCATGCGTATTTCATGCTGGTTAACTAAGGCTACACACACACACACACACACACACACACATACACACACAATGGAAACCTGAGGCCAAAATCCCTCACCGAGAACAACAACCCCGAAGAGAACCCAAAAGACGTCGAACATACTAACCCACAAACCACGCACCCCCAAACCATATTGAAAACCATAGACAACGCAACTTATTACCACGGCCCGCAAATTACCCCCTCCCCCCTAATACCTACCCAAAACACTCACATCCTACCAGTCACTGACCATTAGACATCCCACTAAGTAAACTTACTGTAACCCGTAACGATGATAACATCTCAGCATCACCTTGCAATATAGGCATATATATATATATATATATATATATAATACTCTTTGAGCAAAATTGTAATAACCTGAAGATGGCCGCTATTGATCGAAACATGTAGTTATTTCTTTGCTATTAAATACCATCATAAAACATACTACCATAATTGTGTTTCATGACTGAAATTTACCTCACCATTAGTCTTTCTACACACAACGGGGATAAAACACCTCAGAGTTTCTGTAACTTACTCAGTATCTGCTGTTTTCTATCGTTTTTACTTTTAATATCCATTTCAATCTCACAAGCAGTAAGCTCAAGTATTACTGGCTCAGGACTATGCATTTCAGGCTGCCTAACATTCCTAAAGACAAGTACATTCAGTAACCCAGCGCACTAGTTTTTTCACCTGTTCGAAGTGCTGTAGGAATTTGCAAAGCAGATAACATTTCTTATCCTACGTAAGGTGAAGAGAGAGAACCAACAAGATGCAACTAATTCGATGTTTATTATCAAACTTCTAAATCAACATGTTTCGGGCATTATTATGCCCATCATCAAAAGAATAAGACCGTGGCCTACTGCATGCGGTATTTTGCCTAGGTGTGTAGGCTGTGATTGGCTGTGGTCTTGTGGAGCTACGTCGTTAGCCGCGTGCACTGTTTGGAGTTTACTGTTCGACTCAGTAACCTCCACACAGTGCACGCGGCTCACGACGCAGCTCCACAAGACCACAGCCAACCACAGCCTACACACCCAGGCAACACACCGCATGCAGTAAGACACGGTCTTACTCTCCTGACGATGGGCATAATGATGCCTGAAACATGTTAGGATAGAAGTTCGATAATAAACATCGAATTAGTTGCATCTTGTTGGTTCTCTCTCTTCACCTTATGTTCACGATGCACGGTCACAAGATCCTAAAACTTTCTTACCCTACATTTAGTTCCAAGCAGTAAACCATACTTAAATCTACTTATAACTCCAAGCAAGCATATAATGTTCGTGTTCTTTCTGTTGGTTTCATGTTCCTTGGTTTTATTTTTAAAATATTTTCCTTTTTTAAAAAATGTGTCCTTGACTTTGAAATTATAGCACTGAGAGCACTGCTTTCGCAAAAGCTGGTGTATTTACTTTCATTGAAGAAAGTGGTCTGTGATCAATAAATAAAATAAAATAAAATAGGCGAAGTAAATGAAGTGTAAATTTTAAATTGTAAGAAAATTGCTGCGTAACGAAATGTAAAACTCTGAGGTAGCAAAATTTCGTGTTTAATTGTAGCCATCACCTTTGTATAGCAGCTTTCCGCTCCATTGTCTAATAGGTAGGACTAATTTGTTGCATCACTCATCCGAGTTACGTATTCAGCACATTATAACACGTTTTATGTGATAAATCTATAAACATATTTAGAGTGTATAAACTATAATGTTCCGCGCTGAATAGCATCATCCTTTCCCCCACTTATGTCGGTTCTTTTGCCTTTTACTATTTAGTGACAAAATGTACAGACACCTCCAGTTCTCATAATCCTATTACAACACGAAATCATCTGTGAAATATTTATGACCCCTGTCTCGTATTTGAGAGTTTATTAGTAGGAAATGTTGAAGGTTATTTTAATCTCTCCAGCTACGTGCGGCCACACATTTCTGGTGGCCCCGGGAACCTGACTGTATTTCAGAACTTCTGTCAAGTATATTTATTTCGTGTCGTGATTCGGCCTGTCTTTGGGTCACGTCCTTCAATTTCGAGGTTTTACCATTACACTCAGACACACTAAAATCGGTAGGACTCCTTTGGACCACTGGTCAGTCTGACGCAGTGACAATACACAACACTCACATCCATACCTCCGGCGGGATTCGAACCCACAATCCCAGCAAGCGAGCGGCCGAAGACCCAAGCCTTAGACCGCAAAGGCACTGAGTTCGGCAAGTGTCAATTTTGTTTTAACTGCAAATTCTGACCTAGTTCAATCTCCAATGTCAGTTCAGGGGTGGGCCCACAATTTTATATTTCTTTGTGCCCAGAAAATTTCCAAGCCGGCCCTGTTATCTGCCTTAAATTTTTTACAGTGTCGGATGCATGAATATATTGTTTTATAGGATTTCTTTTTCTGTCCAAGAAAATTTTTACATATTATTTTGAGATATTACATTAATAGGGGTCACGACCGATTCCTTTGCATGTCTATAAATTCGTAATTCACAATAATCCGATATTTACATATTACACAATTTATGATAAGTGATTAAATTCTGTAACTGTAAAATTCTTTTATATTCCATTTTGAAGGCACAGAGTAGCTTTTTCTAATGAGACCTGCTCAGTAGACCTCCCCCTTCTCTTTCCCTAAAAACAGAAGCAGATCCAGTGTCCGAAATAATGTGTTTATTTTCAAGGAATTCTACACAGACAAACTTTAGAACCAATTAGCTCTAAATAAAAAACACAACAGGATGGCATCTATAAAGGATTGCTCTAAATGACGTATACATCTGAGAATCTTCACTATGTAATCAAATTTCGATGACTGTATCCTTTGGCGTTACGGACCAGGTGAGAGGAAGTCATCAGTGATGTTTACAGTGATATGAAATCTACAAATCTGGCTATCAGTCCCTCGTACCCGGACTCAAAACACGTCCGCTGTATGTGTGATGGCAGGCTACCGCCGCGACGCAGATGAGAACCGCTCTCTTCGACGCTTTTACGCAACGAGTAGTGATAAGAAATTACTTCTAGTCGCGTCGCAGTACTTACTTACTTACTTACTTCCTTACTTACTCTATGGTGCAGAGTCCTTCTTGAGAAGCTAACTGGTTTGCAGCTAGTCAAGTAATTCCCCACATTTCACGGAACCCGAATGTTCATTACCGCACTCAGAAGCGTCCGCCACCTGTCTCTATCCTGGGCCAGCCCAATCCAGTCCATATACACACATCCCACCTCCTTGAGATCCATCCTAATATTATCCACCCATCTATGTCTAGGTCTCCCCAGTGGTCTCTGGCGGACGCTTGTGAGTGCAGTAATGAACCTTCGGGTTCCGTGAAATGCGGGGAATTTCTTGACTAGTTGCAAACCAGTTAGCTTCTCAAGAAGGATTCTGCACCATGGAGTGAGTAAGTACTACGAAGCGACTAGCCCAGAAAAATGAAATTCTCATGTCTGTTATAAATTAATAGATTCGGAACAGGAAGTAAAACTTGTAGATTGGTGCTTAATTTCATGAAATCGCGGTCAATATAGTGAGAAGCCTGGTACAACTTTGATTTATCGCGCCACCGGTGCAAGATGATAGGATCGACTTCCATATTTTCGGAAGGTACAGTTCATCCTCAGTTTTGTTCCAGAAAACCTGCCACTTATACAGGGGTGCTGCAGTATGTACATTGAAATAATCCTGTGATTAGAACTCCTCTTCAGTGCTGGATGACAACACGCCAAGGAAGCCGGGAGGTAATTTTCAAGTTTGCACACAGACAATAATTCGCTACTGTGCCGTCTATGTACGCATTATATTATTGAACATCTGAAAATCGTCTTTTATATTATTTCAACCTTGTTCCTTTGGGGATTTAGAACGGTTTTAAACCTTTACATGGGGATTTAAACAGTGATTCTTGCTATGGGCTTTTGAGTCAAGACAATGAGTAGATAGCGTAATGAAAGAGAGAAAGAAGTGAATGAGAAGTGAATTGGAGAAAGAGATAGGGAAATATAAAAGGGAGAGAATGAGAAGAAGAGCAGAAGGGAAATCAACCGAATAATTAGTCCAAATATTAGACTATCCTTTATCATATAAGGTTATAGAATAAGGCTGGAATAATTGGATAAATGGTAGCGAGGGAATATGCACTGAAATCAGTAGAGGGTTAAGGGTGGGTAAGGGATGGAGAGGACACATCCTATAATATCTCCTCAATTCCTTCAACCTCTCCAACCAACCCCTAAATACATCCCACTTTCAACTCTCTATTATTTGCAAAGAACCTTTTCCTTGGTCGAATATAGCCCCCTATAATTCGTTGAACCTTGTGTCTTTCCCGTCTGTGGCTCTTATACCTACTATTCTGTTGAAAGCAAGAGAATACTAGTAAGGTCAGGAAACGTGCACAATCGGAAGAATTATTTCAACAACATAACTAGTCCTATTTCAAAGTTAAGTATTACACATTTTTAGACTTAACTGCCTTTTGCTATACCGCTGCAGGTGCAGCTGGTCAATTCTTCCTGCGAAAAGTGTGTTTTCGTTTTCTGTTTCCTTATCCTGCCCGTGCTTCTTCTGTACGTGTGTTGTAGCTGCTTAATCTACCGCTCTTGAATTTTACTGACAACCGTGTAGAGTGTTGTACCGTGGTGCTGATAAGTCCTTACCCCGACCAGGAAGGAAATAAGCTCGGAAACATGTCAGGGACGCGCGCGATTTCAACATCGAGACGCGAGCTGTCATAAAGTTTTTTTTTTTTGCAAGGCAAGGCGCCGAAGGAAATTCACGCCATTCTGACAGAAACATTAGCTTATTTCCGTCTTGGTTGGGCTAAGGACTTATCAGCACCCCTGTATTGACTTCTGAAGTGGGTTTTACATTGCGAGTTAAATAGTACGTAAAATTATTCAAATTTGTTCTTTCACTTCATCAAATAAGTGTGTTTAGATCCACATGGTCACAGCATAAACTTAGGGATAATAAACACTGTCACTTTTTGAAAATTCAAGTGACAAGGGGCCATTTAGCTTGCATTATTAAAATAGTCGTTATATATATATATATATTATTTTGTATTTGTTTATTAGTTTTGTCGATAAAACATATACAGTTGCAGATAATATTTGTAACTGTGAGTCAGTAAATATATTTATAACACGAAAGCCCTTTATATACCCTAATATTAAAGAAGCAAAGTGCTGAAAAATGACATCACGAATTTGAACCTGGTTTAAAGTTTAGGTTTTGCCGCGATTTGTCTTTTACTTGAAGATGGAAAATTTACAAGCTGCTGTTTCCCCAGTAAGATCTCTTGTATAGTAAATCACAGACCAGGTTCATATAGCAATAACAATTTTGATTTGCATTCGGAAGGCCTCCTTTTCGAACCTTGGCCAGAATACTAACTATCCTGAATGAGGTCCTCTGTGATGTACCTCAATTAGTCCATGCAAAGTTTGGGATGTTAGGATACATCGACTGCTTCATGGCAATTTTCTCACAAATTCTTTCTTTTCTCATTTACTCGATTGAAATTATGAAATATGAAGCCCCGATAATATTTTTTCATATACATGTGTCCGTGCATCGTGAATCGAATTTAATAACTGTCCAACAAGATGCAACGTATTCAGTTTATTACATTTTTGTAGGCAGCTTTACATTTTTTTACGTTTTGCTGACCGTGCATCTCAGTATATTTATCTCAGTAATTAACCAACTTGATGCACAAAATTTTTGTTTTACACTAAGTTTATTTCATGCCTCTACATGTTTCGAACACATGTGCTCATCATCAGGAGGTTAAAATTACATTACACAGCCTCTGGTATCATCACGCCTATAGGTGGCCGTCTCGTGCACAGGTTGAGAGAGAGGACCTGTGCACGAGAGACCACCTATGGGTGTGATGATACCAGAGGCTGTGTAATGCAATTTTAACCTCCTTATGATGAGCACATGAGCTCAAAACATGTAGAGGCATGAAATAAACTTATTGTAAAACAAACATTTTGTGCATCAAGTTGGTTAATTACTGAGATAAACAGCTCTACGTGTTTCGGTTGTTGACACCCATCATCAGGAGCTCGTACAACTGTAATTACAGCGTCTGGTATTGATTAACTGCAATGAGTAAAATACGCTGCTATTAATATTATATATTAGTATTAATAGCAGCACATTTTATTCATTGCAGTTAATCAATACCAGAAGCTCTAATTACAGCTGTACCAGCTCCTGATGATGGGTGTCAACACCCGAAACATGTAGAGCTGCCTACATAAATGTAATAAACTGAATAAGTCGCATCTTTTTGGACAGTTATTAAGAACCTGATAGCATCATTAAACAAAGAAAAGTAAAAGCGCAGCAGAGGTTTAACTGGTTCTGCAAAGCTGATAGTATTGAAACTATTAGGGAAATTTCCCTTACCAGTTCTATCAAAGCAATGTTCGAACCACCCACAGTCAGTTTGAAGTTAATGTTGATCTCGGGGCTAAGTGGGAAAAATTATTAGGAACTAGGGCAAATGCCTGTGGGATTGATTTTAGTAGTGCCTTCTGGACATTATAAGTACCACCAAGCAAGGGACAGTAATTTCAACCGCTGTTGTTTATGTCGGTTTAAAGAGTCCTTAAGCGGAATATACACTATGTGGATCTAGCAAGTACCAAGCTTTTAGGTGTACAAATGTAGACAGAAAGCACCAGCACTATTTTACATCACGTTTTATAGTTCTGACTGGCGTTTCAAAAGCTGCTGTGTTCTTAGTTTTAAAAGTATTTTTCTTTTATTAACTAAATTCGTATCTACTAGGAGCGAAAGACATACCGGTCGAAGTCTGTGTTATTAGATGAACATGGCTAGGAAATAATCAGAGAAACTTTTTTCAAAAACACTTATGTTCCAGATAACCTTAAATAATAAATTATTTAAGAAGTCGTTATTTATTAACCTACACGGTGTGTATCCCAAAAAGTTAATAGCTATGTGGCTATAAGAGAATTATTCAATAGATAGAAATTTTGCTGTACATCTTTAGTTGCATGCTTCCGATTCAAGGACTGCCGTCGCATCAAATCCTAGACTATCAGTGGTCCTGGCTGGCACATGTTAATATCTTGAAGGAAATGTCTAAATTGTGTCTGAAATTGGGTTACTAAAAGAACTGATTGAACCACAAGAAACAATGTGGCTAACATCTTGGCGGTTTACACAAAGAAAAACGTTGTCATGTGTTAAGCCATGTAATAGAAACTCCGCAATACAATACGCAGGGAACGTCATTAGAATGGGCAAGTAACATATTTCACTAAAATTTGTGAAATATGCAACAGAACGTTCTGAGAGAAATTCAAAGCCTTCTTTCCTATAGTTTAAATTTCTATCTCCATGTATTTATTATAATATTTGTTATTTTTTAATTTTGTTGAACTAATTACCTCCTAGCAAGTCCTGTATACCTCAAATATGTGGGAAACTTAGGCGTTGACTTAAAAATGATATATTACACACTGTAAGTGTGTTGGTAATGCATGTCCGTGCTAAAGTTTGCATGAAATACCCAAGTAATTCGTTACATAGAATTATTAACACAAAAGCTAAAAAGCTTTCCACATCAGTTGAAAAGAGAGAGGCCAACTTGATGTCACTTGCTTTATTATTTCATCATTTAATGCTCAACATGTTTCGGATATTAATACATCCATCCTCAGGAGCTTGCGACTTATTTGTTGAGTTATTTCATGGGTTGTATTTTTCTGGTTCGATATGTGTTGGTGTTACGTTGTGGTATGGATGTGGTTGTGCGGTATCCGTATGCAAGTTGAAGCCTGCATACGGATACCGCACCACCACAGCCAAACCACAACGTAACACCAACACACATCGAACCAGAACAATACAACCCATGAAATAACTCAACAAATAAGTCGCG
>Ga0123357_10009704_pt1 | contig 12168 bp, 9 predicted proteins | sample TergutEmb28metaG_FD_89873 | JGI IMG/M metagenome (GOLD analysis project Ga0123357, IMG submission 89873) | Embiratermes neotenicus P4 segment gut microbial communities from Petit-Saut dam, French Guiana - Emb289 P4 | ecosystem: Host-associated > Arthropoda: Insects > Digestive system > Gut ...
ATGCGAGACGAATTGACAATTGAAATTACCTATCAAAGTTTTTGGCAGGACGAATCAAAAACTTTTGAATTAGAGCCTTATTGTGTAAAAGTTTACAGACAAAGATGGTATTTGCTTGCATTTAATCCATTCTACAAAAGCTTGCGAATTTATTCTTTAGATAGAATTATAAATTTGCAGACAACCGAAAATACATTCAAATTCCCGAAAGACTTTGATGCTCAAACCTTTTTCGAAAAAATATATGGAATCACTGTTGATAAAAATATAAAACCATGCATAGTAAAACTTAAAGTTTTCGGCACAAAACGGAATTTTTTTCAAACCTTACCGTTACACGCTTCGCAACAGGTAATTGAAACATCAGACAATTATTCCGTTTTCAGCTATTATATTTCTCCAACATACGATTTCAAACAGGAGATTCTGTCACATAGCGATGAAATAGAAGTTCTTTCTCCCGACTGGTTTCGAGACGAAGTGATGGAAACAGTTCTGAATATGAATAATATTTATCATATAAAAGGAAAAAAATTATGAATGACATTTTAATTGTACCGTGTGTCGGAAGTTCACGACAGAAATTTTTGGAAACCTGCTTTAGAATCGTCAAAAGCACTAATTTTCACCACCTCCCCCATTTTGCGGACAAAATGCGGACAAAATCCCAAAATATCTAAAAATAAAAAATGCTTTAATCGTTTATTACAAACAAATTAAAGCATTTTTCTCCGTGCCCAGGACGGGATTTGAACCCACACACCGTAACCGGCACCACCCCCTCAAAGTGGCGTGTCTACCAATTTCACCACCTGGGCTAACGTTAAAACGGGGCAAAAGTAAAGATTTTTACTCAAATGAGCAAAAAAACAAGGAAAATAATGTTTTTTCAATAAAGAAGTTTTAATTTTGCAGAAAATACGTGAAAGGAAAAAGATATGAGCGTTTTTTATTTGGATGAACATCGGGTTTGTGGTAATTATATTACAGATTATCACGTTGGTTTCAAGAATTGCCAAATCAAAGAAGGTGAGTTTTGTGTTCCGGCCGACAAAGACCACAATTGCTTGTTTTTTCTTATCGCGGGACGTGTCAACCTGTTTTATGAATCGCAAAACTATAACTTGAAAAAAGATACGGTGTGGTTTATTCCCATGTCTTCCGACTATAAAATATATGCAACGACGGATGCTACATTCGTTGTGAATTATTTTGATAAACCCATTGATTTTTGCGAACGAACAGCATTAGAGGATTTGGCAATGTTACTTGATAAGAAATCGCATTCTTCGATGCTACGAATAAACAAGCCATTAAAAAAGTTCTTGTCATCCTTGGTTTTCTATTTGAATGAGGGTATTTTTTGTAAACATTTCCATGAAATAAAACAAAAAGAACTCTTTTTTATATTGCGTTATTTTTATACCAAAAGGGAAGTGGCCGGCTTGTTTGCCCCCATCATCAGTAAAAACTTGGATTTTAAGAATGTCATTTTGGCCAATTATTTGAATGCAAGCTCCGTGAAAGAATTAGCACAAATCTGCAACTATTCGTTATCTTCTTTTAATCGTACCTTCAAAAAGAATTTTCAGGAAAATCCGTATATCTGGTTACAAAATCAAAAAACAAAATACATTGCCGGAAGACTTTCGGATAAAAACATTCCGTTAGGTCAAATAATCGATGAGTTCCGATTTTCATCTCCGAGTCATTTTACCCTCTTTTGCAAAAAACATTTTAATTTGACTCCAAGTCAATTTCGGAAGCAGCATATAAAGTAAATATATAAAATTTTGAATATTTTATATAACAACGTACTATCAAAAAAACTCTACTTTTACACCGTAATTTAATTCTTTTAATTTGTTTATGGAAAAAATAAGAAATTGTTCGGATTTTTTTGCCATGTATGTGGAGGGATTCAAAAATCTCACATGGGGAAAACCGCTATGGATCATCATCTTAATAAAACTTTTTATTATGTTTGCCATTGTTAAGGTATTTTTCTTTCCGAATATACTTAACAGTCGCTTTCATACTGAGAAGGAAAAAAGTGAATATGTGTTGAAAGAATTAACAAAGAATCATTTTTATTAATAACGAAAAAAAGCCATTCTAATGAATCAAATTGATGTCTCATTAATTGATTGGTCAAGAGCACAATTCGCTTTGACCGCTATGTATCATTGGTTGTTTGTTCCCTTAACATTAGGTTTAGGTCTTATTATTTGTATTCTGGAATCGATTTACGTTCGAACCGGAAACGAAAAATGGAAAAATGCAACCAAATTTTGGATGAAACTCTTCGGCGTTAATTTCGCCATTGGAGTAGCCACCGGTATTATCCTCGAATTTGAATTCGGGACAAACTGGTCTAATTACAGTTGGTTTGTGGGCGATATTTTTGGCGCTCCACTTGCCATTGAAGGAGTTGTTGCTTTCTTCCTGGAAGCTACATTTATTGGGGTAATGTTTTTCGGATGGAACAAAGTAAGCAAAAGATTTCACTTAACTTCTACATGGTTAGCCGTTGGAGGAGCTACGTTGTCCGCTTTGTGGATTTTGATAGCCAACGCATGGATGCAATATCCCTCCGGGATGACATTTAATCCGGATACGGTTCGTGCCGAGATGAACAGTTTTGCTGCGGTGGTTCTTTCTCCGGTAGCCATCAACAAATTTTTCCACACGGTGGTTTCATCCTGGATGGTGGGTTCGATTTTTGTTATCGGCGTAAGTTCTTGGTTTTTATTGAAAAAACGCAGTAAAACGTTTGCGCTTGACAGTATTAAGGTCGCAACGGTTGTCGGAATTGTTGGCATTATCCTTACCTGGATAACTGCCGATGGATCGGCCAAACAGGTTGCCGCCAAACAACCGATGAAATTAGCTGCGATGGAAGGTTTATACGATGGCGGTAAAGGCGTTGGATTGGTTGCAGCTGGGGTATTGACTCCCGGAAAACAATACAACGATACGAAAGATCCGTTTGTCTTCGACATTACTATCCCTAAAATGCTTTCTTTCTTAGTTGATTATAATCCCGACAGCTATGTTCCGGGTATCAACGACATTGTCAAAGGAGGGTATGACACTCCTGCAGGGAAAGCTCTCCCCATGGATGAAAAAATTCAACGGGGAAAGATGGCTATAGCCGCTCTATCTCAATATTCGGATGCGAAAAAGGCGAAAGATACGGAAACGATGCAAAGTGCAAAACAACAGTTAGACAGTAATTTTGCTTATTTTGGATATGGCTATTTTTCATCGCCGGCCGACGCCATTCCCGATGTTCCGCTAACTTTCTATTCTTTCCGAATAATGATAACGTTGGCTGGATTTTTCCTTCTGCTTTTAATTGTTGTCGGATATTATTCCTATAAAAAGAAATTTGCCGAAACAAAGTGGTTACAATGGATTTGTTTGATTTCAATTCCTTTAGCCTATATTTGTTCGCAAGCGGGTTGGGTGGTAGCCGAAATAGGAAGGCAACCATGGGCTATTCAGGATGTTCTTCCGGTGACGGCAGCCGTTTCAAAAAATTATACGGCTTCGGTTCAATTCACGTTCTTTCTTTTCCTTATCCTGTTTACAGTGATGCTTAGTGCCGGAATAGGAATCGCATTGAAGCAAATTAAAGCAGGACCGGAAAAAACCGATTAATTATTAAAATTTTAACATATTATGGATTACTCATTTTATCAACATTACTGGTGGTTCCTGGTTTCTTTACTGGGAGCGCTGTTGGTTTTCCTGCTTTTTGTGCAGGGAGGTCAATCACAAATATATCAATTAGGGAAAAAAGAAAGCGAACTGAATTTATTGTTTGTTTCAATGGGGAAAAAATGGTCATTGACATTTACAACTTTGGTAACATTCGGCGGCGCATTTTTTGCTTCCTTCCCGCTTTTTTACTCCACAAGTTTCGGAGGAGCTTATTGGGTCTGGATGCTGATTCTTTTCAGTTTTATCATTCAGGCAGTCGGATATGAGTTTATGAATAAGAGAGGCAACTTATTGGGAAATTCAACCTATAAAGCATTTCTTTTCCTTAACGGAGCATTAGCCCCGATTTTATTGGGCGCTGCGGTTTCTACGCTGTTTTTTGGAGCGGAATTCGCTGTGGATAAACAAAATTTACTGGGAAGCGGCGTGGTCATTTCCTCTTGGCAAACTCCCTGGCACGGCTTAGAAGCCGTTTGGGGAGGTACTACCTGCTTTCATCTGTGGAATGTTTGTCTTGGTTTAGCGGTCTTTTTCTTGTCGCGCTGCTTAGGCAATTTATATTTTATCAATAATATCGAAAATGAAGAAATACGTAAAAATTCACGCAAACATTTATTATACAATATCGTGGGATTCTTGCTTTTCTTCCTTCCTTACCTGATAAAAATCGTACTGAAAGATGGTTATACCGGTACCGGTAATACGGCTATGGGCTCCATTTCGGTAGAACCCTACAAGTATCTCCAAAATTTGATAGATTATTGGTGGATACTTGCTCTTCTTTTAGTCGGTGTTGTTTTGGTTCTTTATGGGTTTATACGCACCCTTTTACAAACGAACTTTATTTATGGAATCTGGTATGCGGGAATAGGTACCGTACTGACCGTATTGTCGCTATTACTCATTGCTGGATTTGGAAATACGGCTTATTATCCTTCATTGGCTGATATGCAGAGTTCGTTGACAATTGCTAACAGCAGTTCCAGTCCGTTTACTTTGAAGACCATGTCTATTGTTTCATTAGGAATACCTTTTGTTTTGGCATACATCTGGTATGTCTGGTATTCTATGGATAAAAAAGAACTTGGTAAGAAGTAAATAAAAATTAGAAGAGACGCGGCATGCCGCGTCTCTTATCAATGATGAAGTTTATACGCTTTTTTTATGAATCTTTGTGATTCATTTTATATCCAATCCTCTGTTTTTCAGTAAAGCATCGATTCCAGGTTTTTTACCTCTGAAGTGGATATACAAGTCCATGGCATCCTCGCTATTGGCTTTTTCCAGAATCTCTTTTCTGAATTTGGTTGCCGTTGCCTTATCAAATATATTCCCTGTTTCGACAAAAGCTTGATAGGCATCGCAATCCAGTACTCCCGCCCAAATATAAGAATAATATCCCGCCGTGTATCCTCCGGTAAACGTATGCTGAAAATAGGTACCCCGGTATCTGGGAGGAATCTGACGGATAAGACCCCGATCGGTCATGGCGTTATCTTCGAATATCAACACGCTGAAATTGGAAGGAATGGATTTCAAGGTATGGTAATCCATGTCGAGGTAGGATGCAGCTAAATATTCGGTAGTTATAAATCCCTGCCCGTATTTTCCCGCTTTATCTAATTTATTGATTAAGTCATCCGGTATGACGGCGCCTGTTTGATAATGCTTGGCATATACTTTCAAAACTTCGGGTTCAAACGCCCAGTGTTCCATGATTTGCGAAGGCAATTCTACGAAATCCCTTGCATAGCTGCTTAGCCCTTCGTAGGGTACATCTTTAAACAAACTTGCCAGAGCATGTCCGAACTCATGGAAATACGTCCGGGTTTCATCTGCGCTCAATAAAGCGGGATCATTTCCAATCCCTCGGGTAAAATTAGCTACAATGGATACTAAAGGAATTACTTTTTTCCCATTTTCGTAGCTTTGCGACCGGAATCCTCCGCACCAGGCTCCGCCACGTTTTTCACCCGGTCGTGCAAACATATCCATAAATAATACTCCCAAGTCTTTTCCGTCAACATCTTTGCACAACCAGGCGGTGGCTTCGGGGTAGGGGAGCGGCACATTGTTCAATGGTGTAAAACTGATTCCATACAAGCGGTTACAGACATAAAATATGCCTTCCCTTACATTTTCGAGCTTGAAGTAAGGTCGTAACTGAGCATCCGTCAAATCAAAATTCTTTTTTCTCGATTGTTCGAAAAAGTACCTCCAATCATACGATTCCAAGGTGATAGGGATGGAATTATCTTTTATCACTTCCTCCATATCTGCAGCTTCTTTCTTTGCTGCTTTCAGCGCGGGCGTCCATATTTGATCCAATAAGTCATAGACTGCTTCGGGAGTTTTGGCCATTTTATCTTGCAGCTGATATTGGGCGAAATTTGCAAATCCCATCAGTTGCGCCTTTTTAAGTCGTAATGCGATCAGTTCTTTTATTACCGCTTTATTGTCGTATTTATTGTTATTATTACATCGATTCAAGTAAGCATCTAATATTTCCTCGCGGTATTTCCTGTTATCGGCATTTTCCAGAAACGGAATGATGCTCGGATTGTCCAAGCCGAATGCATAACCCTCTTTGTTCATTTTCTTAGCTCGGGATGCTGCCGCCGATAATTGATTTTTGTCCAAGCCGGCAGTCTCGTCTTTTGAAAGCAGGAGTGTATAATCGGCCGTTTCGGCTAAAAGGTTTTGTCCAAAAATCAATTGCAGTTCGGAGATTCTCGCATTCAACTTTTTCATTTCTTCTTTTTTATCCGCCGGCAGATTCGCTCCGTTTCGTTCGAACCGATCATACGTTTCCGTTAATAAACGCATCTGGGTTTGATCCAATTTTAGTTTATCCCGGTTATCATAGACCTGCTTTATTCTTTGAAACAGCTTTTCATTCAAATTAATCTCATTAAAGTGTTTACTTGTTAGAGGCGATAATTCTTTGGCTACCGCCAGTATCTGCGGATTGGAAGCAATGCCGCTTGCACTTCCGAATACGGCCGATATCTTGGTCAGCAATTTTCCCGAGTTATCGAAAGCGACGATCGTATTTTCAAATGTGGGTGGTTTCTTATTATCGATAATCGCTTGGATTTCCTTCGTATGTACTTCCATTGCATACTTGTAGGCCGGGACATAATGTTCAGGCTTGATTTTCTCAAATGGCGGAATTTCATACGGGGCAGTCCATTTTTGCAAAAGCGGATTCGTAGCGTCTTTCGCCTGCGCATTCACTGCCAATGGTAAAACATTTGATTGCATATATAAAACAGTTGCTAAAATGAATAATAGCTTTTTCATCGGTAAAAATTTTATGTGTTAATAAATAGATTTGTTCATTCTTTTTTTGCTAAAAACGCATAAAGGTAGTATTAAATTTAGGTTCGACCAAAAGAATCTTGTTTTTTAAACATTGTTTTTGCGGAAAAATGTTGTAAATTTGCATGATGATACTATTGATGAACTATTAATACAATTGAAAATATGCAACATTTTAGTCGACGAAAATTCTTACAAACGGTGGCCGCCGGTGTCGCTGTTGCCGGCTTGCCGGCTTGGGCAAGCAATTATCAGGCAGAAGTCAAAAACGCATTGCCCCGCTGGAGAGGATTCAATATCCTTGACTTTTTCTCACCCCGACCGATCAGCAATGCCCATTTTGCTGCTACCGAGCAAGATTTTCAATGGATGGCCGACTGGGGATTCGATTTTGTCCGTTTTCCAATCGCTTATCCCGGATACCTGAAATACCAATCGGCGAGTGGGACTCCGATCACCCCCGAACAAACGGTCGAATTTAATGAAGATGCTATCTCGATCATCGAAAAGACGGTTTATTCCGCCAATGCACACGGATTGCATGTGAGTCTGAATCTGCACCGGGCGCCCGGGTTCTGCATCAATGCCGGTTTTCGGGAACCGTTTAATCTCTGGAAAGACGAAGCAGCCCAACAAGCTTTCTTTACGCACTGGGAGATGTGGGCTACGCGCTTCAAGAATGTTTCACCCAAGCTGTTGAGTTTTGACTTGGTCAACGAACCCTGCTTTAAGGAAGATATGAACGACCAGTTCAGTCCGTCGTCGGCAGTTCCCGGCGAAACCTACCGGAAAGTAGCCAAAGGATGTTTGGACGTGATCCGTAAGCAAACTCCCGGTCGGTTAGTCGTAGCCGATGGCAATCAAGGCGGTTCGGTGGTTACGCCGGAACTGGAAGATTTGCCGATTGCTCAAAGCTGTCGAGGCTACTATCCACACTATGTTTCGCATTATCGCGCCGGTTGGGTTTGGAAAAACCCCGACGATGCGCCTATGCCGGTTTGGCCGGGTAAAATCGACGGCAAAGAATTTAACAAACAAGTGCTGGAAGAATTTTATCAGCCCTGGATCGATCTTGTCAAAAAAGGCATCGGCGTCCATTGCGGGGAAGGCGGATGCTACAATCAAACGCCTCACGAGGTATTCCTGGCCTGGTTTAACGACCAGTTAGATATCCTTACTTCGGCCGGAATCGGGTGGGCGCTGTGGAATTTCCGCGGTGACTTCGGCGTGCTTGATTCGGGCAGGAAAGACGTAAACTATGAAGATTTTCACGGGCATAAGTTAGACAGGAAGTTGTTGGAGTTGCTGCGGAAACATTGAAAATTCCTCATCCCTGCTTTATTTGCTTCAAAATATCGTAATAGAACCGCTCCAATAAGCGCAGGTCTTTGGTAACAATCTCGGCGTCGCCCTGCAATCCATTGCGATACATGATTTGTTTGCCGTAGTTGGTTGTCAAACCGTTTTGCAAAGCTACTTTAGCAAAATAACCTGTCTCGGTCGCCACGGTGGAGATGAATGCGATCTTCCCGTAGACGGCTCCGTATTCCTGAAAAGGATAGGAAGAGAACTTCAACAAGACCTTTTGTCCGACAGCTACTTTCCCCAGATTGGCTTGAGGAATAACTAACTGGGCAAAATAATGACTGTTTTCGGGATTGATGTAGCATATCGTTTGATTGCTTTGCAGTTGCTGATTTTCCTGAATAAGGGCGACAAAAGTCACTTTCCCATCGATAGGAGCTATCAGCAGGTATTGCTTTTTCCATTCATCGATCTGACTTTTTAAGGTGCTGAGCGCCTGCTGGAAAATGATTTTTTGCTGCATAATTGCATTATCTAATTCCGCTATCTCCTTTTGCTTCGCATTCTGATCGGACTCATTGCCGATTAGGGCATTATTTATTTGCGGTAAGCTCAGCTTTTTATTGATGAATTTGCTCTTTTCGTCGTTATAGTCCAATTCGGCCAGCACTTTCTTATCCCGCAAGGTCTGGTTGGCATCGAATGATTTCCGGGACACTTCCACATCCTGTTCTTCCAGCTCTTGTTGATTCAATAGATTGGCATGCAACCGTTCCAAGTTCTTTTTATCTACCAGCAGCATTCTCTTTTTACGCAGATAAAATCCGTTGGAGAGATAGCTTGTAAAATTCAAAAATGCCTGTGAAAACGTTTGATAAGGAACTTGCAGCTCACCCAACGAACTTCCCGGCAGATGGAAAAAACGTTCGATTGCTTCCTCCCGGTTTTGGTTGAGCAACTGCTGTATGGAATCGATAGCATCCGACAGCCGCAATACCTCCTTGTGGCTGGCTGTCGATTCGAGGTAGCCCAACACTTGATTTTGCTTCACTTCCTCATTTTCCTGCACATCGATCTTTATCAGTTTGGCATTCATGGTTGTGACGACCGGTTTGGGTGCATTGATCGAGGTCAGCGTGGCTTGCGCCGTGACAATGTCGGGGTATTGGATGAACCAGCAGATCACGCAGATCATCGACAGCAAGAACAGAAAACAAAGCGTCCCCCAGCGGATAATCCAGGGTGGGCGATGCGATATGATCTCTTCCACTTCGTTGCCATAAGTAGAAAAAGTGTTCTTCAAAACCCCTAAATCCCCTAAAGGGGACTTGGGCTTAAATGTTTCATTATCTATACTGTCTTTTGTATCCTTTTGCATTTTCAACTCCTCTTGAGAATCCTGTAAATCCTAAAAATCACGGTTCAGACATTCAATTGATTTTTAACCAGCTCAAAGTATTTTCCTTTCAGGGCAATAAGCCCGGCATGCGTGCCTTCTTCCACGATCTCGCCGTTGTCCATGACTACGATGCGGTCTGCATTTTTGACCGTACTCAGCCGGTGGGCGATGACAACGACCGTTTTCCCTTCAAAGAAACTTTGCAGGTTTTCCAAGATCACTTTCTCGTTTCCGGCATCCAGCGAATTGGTGGCCTCGTCGAGAAAGAGGAATTTCGGATTCTTATACACCGCTCGCGCGATGGCAATCCGTTGTTTTTGTCCTCCGCTGATTCCCGTTCCTTCGGCTCCCAGATTGGTATAGAAGCCTAAAGGCAGGGATTCGATGAACGGCAAGATATTGGCCGTTTCGCAGGCTTGGACTAAGCGTTCCGTATCGACTTGTTCGTCGGTGACGGTGATATTTTTCCGAATCGTGGCATTGAAAATGAAACTATCCTGCATCACACTGCCGCTCATGCTTCGCCAGAATTTGGGACTGATCGTCTTGAAATTTGCATTGCCGATACGGATATCCCCTTTGTACGAATCATAAAACCGCAGCAGCAGTTTCGCTAAGGTGGTCTTCCCGCTGCCGCTCGTCCCGACAATGGCCGTCACTTTCCCTTCGGGGATCGTCACAGTAATATTCCGCAATACCGGTTCGTTGCCTGCTCCCGGATAGGAAAACCAAAGGTTTTTGATATGAATATCCTGCTGCTGGGGCAGGTAATGATTGAATTGCTTGTGCAGGGGCTCTTCGTCTTCCAGCGAATGGATGTCGTTGAGACGTTCCAAACTGATTTTGGCATCCTGCGCCTGCTGGGTAAACCCGATAAACTGTTCTACCGGAGCATTCAACTGGCCAATGATGTATTGAATGGCGAGCATGGCGCCCAGCGTAAGGTTGCCATCGATGACCAAACCGGCTACGATGAACGTGATTAAAATGTTTTTTCCCTGATTGATGAAAAAAGCGCCGATCTGTTGATACTGGCTCAGCGACAGGCGGGTGAAACTCAGTTTGAACAGGCTGGCCTGCAAGCCTTCCCATGCCCAGCGATAGGTATTTTCCGCATTGTTGAGTTTGATTTCCTGCATGCCGTAGATCATTTGCATGGTAGCGTTGTTCTCCCGCGAAGAAATATCGAAACTTTTATAGTCCAATTGCCGCCGGTACTTGAGAAAGATTTGTATCCACAGCACATACAAGGCACTGCCGACAGCAAAGATGAGAAAGACCGTCCAGTTGTAGTTCAACAGGATAACGGAGAAAAGGACAAGGTTAATGAGGCTGAAAAGCGTGTTCAGCGACGTACCGGTCAAAAAGTTCTCGATGCGCTGGTGGTCGCCCACCCGCTGGATAATATCGCCGGGATGTTTGCTGTCGAAGAATTGCAGGGGTAGCCGCAACAGTTTGCTCCAGAATACCGACAGCAGCGATAGATTGATCCGGGTGCTGACATACAGCAATATCCGGCTCCGGATAAACTCCACCATGGTTTGGGAAAAGAGCAGCATCAATTGAGCAAACAGCACTATCTGGATAAAATGAAGATTCTGGGTATTGATACCCGTGTCGACAATGCTTTGGGTGAGGTAGGGAAAAATCAGCTGCAGCACGCTGCCGATAAGAATACCGATAAACAGTTGAAAAACAAACGACCTGTTTTCGTTCAGATAGTGGAATAAAAAGCCCCAGTCGAGCGTGGCCGGCTTTTCTTCCTCTCCCGAATGGAAATCGATGGTTTTGAAGCGGGGCGTCGGTTCCAGCAGCAGGGCAATCCCTTTCCCCGTCTCTTTTTCGGTGGTAGACACCCAGTGCTTCTCAAAATCTTCGCGGGACAGGGTCATCAAGCCTGCGGCAGGGTCGGCGATGTAGAATTGAGAATGGAGAATGGAGAATGGAGAATGATTTGTCATGGCGGGCTTAACCCGCCACCCCCTTTTCATCCGTATCTTGTACAGCACTACAAAATGCCCCTGGTTCCAATGAATAATGGCCGGCAGCGGCGCATCGTTGATCAGCTGATCCATCGTTAGCTTGGCTCCCACCGCCCTGAACCCGATGTTTTCGGCTGCTTCTGCAATACCCAGTAACGATACGCCCGCTTTTCCGTAGTGCGACTTTTCACGCAGATAGTCCAACGATACGGCGCGGCCGTGGTGTTTGGCGATCATGCGAAGGCAGGAGGGGCCGCAATCCATGGAGTCGAGTTGGGTGTAGTGGGGAAAGGATTTAAGCATCTTTACTCGTCATCGCACGATTGGTTATACCAACGATTCATCAACTCCAATAGCAAGAGCTGATGTAACCCATTTAAACCCAGAATTTGGCCGATACAAGCACAAAAATAACCATACCCTGAAAGTTCTACC
>Ga0123357_10009706_pt1 | contig 12167 bp, 9 predicted proteins | sample TergutEmb28metaG_FD_89873 | JGI IMG/M metagenome (GOLD analysis project Ga0123357, IMG submission 89873) | Embiratermes neotenicus P4 segment gut microbial communities from Petit-Saut dam, French Guiana - Emb289 P4 | ecosystem: Host-associated > Arthropoda: Insects > Digestive system > Gut ...
ACCCAATATTGTGCGGGTGATAAAATCGAGAAGAATGAGATGGGCTGGGCATGTGGCGCGTATGGGTGAGGAGTGGGGGGTGTATAGGGTCTTGGTGGGGAAAACGAATGGAAGGAGGCCAAAGGGGAGACCTAGGCGTAGATGGGTGGAAAATATTAGGATGGATCTCCCGGAGGTGGGATGTGGGTATATGGACTGGATTGGGCTGGCCCAGGATAGAGACAGGTGGAGGACGTTTGTGAGTGCGGTAATGAACTTTCGGGTTCCGTGAAATGCGGGGAATTTCTTGACTACCTGCAAACCAGTTAGCTTCTCAAGAAGGACTCTGCACCACGGAGTAAGTAAGTAAGTAAGTAAGTAAGAAGGGCACTGACTAGAAGCTAACCCTTCCCACATATACCCTAGAAACCAGACCGTGGTCTTGTTAATGAGGATAGATAAATTTTAAAATGTAGAAGAATTAGTAAGCTTATCCTCCATACATTAAAACATTGAGTCAATATGTCTGTCCTATTAATGACATGTCAGCTCGAGTCAAGTAAAATAGATTACAAACTCGTACAATTCAACCGAAGGAGACATTTTTATAAAAATAACCCGGAAGAACTTCTCCAAGAAAGTGATACATATTCATTGAAACAATTAAAGAGTTTGGTCCACGGTGAATAGTGTATGACACACATTAAGAGGTCGTAAAATTATCAGAGCACATTTAAAGAAGAACTTAATATTCTTAATCTTTTTGTTCTAATGTCACCATGCGATCTTAAAATAAGCTAATTACTCTCTGCACTAAGATAACTGTATGACATGGTGGAAGTTTTACCGATTTCGTGATTTTGATGGCTCGTAATACGTACAAAATTATATTATAAACACCAGTTAACATGTGGATTATTCTTGTGGTGGTGTCTGTACGAAGTTCGTCTGTAGTCGAGAAAAGTTAGTAGTTTCTCTAAGTGAAACAAAGGTGGCAGTTATGTTATTTTTCTTCATTGGAATAACAGCATAATTTTGCTTGCTCCATGTGAATGTCCTTTTTTTTTCTAAGAGAATTAAATTATAGGTTTAAAGTTTATGAAATGAGTTCGTCCTTCCGCATTCAACGAAGGAATCCACTGTAAGTGCCACATAATAATATGCTTTGGAACTGCATCACACACTGGAGGTAATACAAAATGAGTAAATTCTTGTAATCAACAAATAATTCTTCTCTGTCGTTTTTCATTGTCTATTCATGCTGTAGTTACTACTGCATAAAGTTTTGTTATAAGGTTAATGAAAATAGTAATTGTGAAGTTCAGTGTAATTGATGGGAGTCTTAAAATTCAGTCAAGAGACATTATTAAAAATGTTAATATTTAATTAATTTTGAGAGCCAGTGTCCATTTATTTTTTAATTTCGGGTAATGAATTTCATTTTCAGGCGGGTAAACAAAATTGCGAAAAGCGCTTATTAGCTTCGTCATTTCTGTATTTCTGTCTCTTTGTCCGTCCGTCTCTCTGTGTGTTTGACCGTCCGCATTGAACAACTCGGCTCCCACTGGACGGATATTCATAAAATTTGATACTTCGGCACTTTTGGAAAATCTGTCGAGAAAATTCAACTTTCTTTAAAATCTGACAAGAATAACGGATACTTTACGTTAGGTCCTTCTTACGTTTATGCTAATACTTCGCTCAATTCTGCTTAGAATGAGAAGTGTTTTGGACAAATTCGTAGATTAAATCAAAACACATATTTTAGGTTCAATAACTTATTTTTTTAAAGAAAATCATGCCTTCTATGGGATGTGGAAAAGCGTGGTAGGCCAGACAGGTCACAGATGACGATATAATACAGCGCATGCACATTGCATGGTGAATAACGAAGGCTACAGACACACACTCAGAATATTTAATACTTATTGCTCTTCCACGGCAACAACGGTTACGCGAACGCTCCTCAATATTACGTTTATACGTACGCTGCTTTTTTTGTTTGTGTATTATTTTACTTGTTAGTTGAGTTTTAAATGCATTTCTTTGCATGTGACTGGAAACACCAAGACAGAATTTCGTACTATTACTTCAAGAGGCCTCTATATGTAGAGTAAGGAATTTTGAATAATATATAGACTATTGACAACCTTGTGAAAAAATTTTGTAGATTTTTATACTTGTACCAGATTTTTTAAATGACTTAGATTACTTCACGTCTAGGCACAAATAAGTCTTAACATCTGGAGATATAGGCCAACATAAAGACTTTGTCTTACAAGTCCATAGTCTCTTCCGAAGTGAATTCTCCAGGGATTGTGATCTACTACGTTTTTCGGGTTCCAGTATGTTAGCGTCTTTTTAAATTTACACAGTAGCTGCTTAGATTTTCTTCCTTGCCTTCTTGTCATTGAAGGAATGACAGAAGAGACATCAACATCTGGGTACTGCCATTTAAATTCTTGCACATTCAGCGTATATGAATTTAAGTTTCTAAAAATAGGCATATTCCTGTTATTTGAAATACGTATATGTAAGGTCTCCTTTTTGTGGGCCATATCTCCGTAAAGAAACATGAAGGGGGGAAAAAAATTGCCTGGATCCGTTTAAAACGTTGATCTAGACACAGAAATATTAGTGATTAGAATATCAGCAGATAAGACTAAAGTCTTCTTAAATTATTGTCAAAAATACTGTCACATTCTTTGAATCAGTCTCATTATGCATCGCGTTGAACAATTTAGCGCCATTTCATAAATTGGCATAAAATATGGAAGTCCTTGACATGCGAAGTCGTGTCTGGTTGCAAAGGCTTTTTAACTTTTATTAACCTTTGTGTTCTGCAGTAAGAAATATATCGGCACTTGGCTGACACGTGTCATGGAATACTGAAATGTTACCCCTACTGTGAAAAGAAAATGCTTCACACGTACTGGATGGTGAGGTAGTACACTATCGCGCGAGCTGACTATAGCAATGTTCAGTGTAACAAAGCAGACGGTGTGGTATGACAAATCAGTTGGCACAACGCGGAAAGGCAGCCAGTAAAACGTGACAGTTCAACCGGCAAGGCATGACAAAATGCGATGGAAAGACCTAATATACAGATAATGAAGTGCAAGCCAGTTCGGTTTATGTGCCGTTTGAATGTTGCCGAACAAGCACACTTACGAGGATTTTTTATGTACTTTAAGGTGAATTCCAGGATATTACCTCGAAATAGGCAACGACCATATTGTTAAACAAAACCAATAGCTTACGTAAAGCCTATGTTATTTGTCGTGGACACAAGCTACATGGAAGCTGAAAAAATAGTTCAGGTGTACTGTATATCGTTCAGGGTTCACCATTCATAAAGTTCGTGTTATCTTCAGCACAGAATATTCCTGCACAGGGAGTTAAACAGGCGTTCGAAAAATAATTTTTCATTTTGCAAGTGAGATGTACACCACCTTACGTAATAAATTACCATGTAATATCTATGGCATGCTTGGGACCCCAGATTTCATGCTTAGTTGCCCACCGTTAGTAGTAGTGTAAATAAAGTAAAACGAGAATAATATACAATCTCTGTGTTTGTGTGTGTGCGTGCGTGTGTGTATGTATGTGTGTGTGTCATTTTAATTGTTAGGATTAATATGTTCTGTTAGTCGATTCATCCTTTAATAGTATACTGATTTTCGTAGATTAAAATTTAAATCGCCTACAATCATACACTCTGTTTCCGAAACCTCTGTCATTTTGGATATTCTGTTCTTACTCTGCTCATGGTATACGTGGGGATGGGCGCAGTTATGGAGAGAGGGTGGAATGGTGCGGTCGCCCGGGGCAGCAGAGTCCAATGGGCGGAAAAATTGGTCACCAAATAAATAGTTTAACTAATAAAATTTGATGTTGGCTGCGATCAAAAATTTTAAACTAACTAGAGAAATAAACAGAAAATTTTACAGTTTTTGTATTTTTAAAAGTCTTAGTTAGGAGCGGTTATTGTGATTATGCATCCCCTGGCGCCCCCCCCCCCCAAAAAAAAACAGAGCTACACCACTGGACATTCCCATGTTTCAACAAAATATTAGACGTCAAACAGCAAATAGCTAATGAATTGTAAAGGATTTTGTCCGATAACTCAGTAGGCTAGTAGACGAGTAAGGATTCTGACTGACCTTGAGGTTGCCTTTGCTAAACTAAACCGAAATTCCCCTTTCTTAAAAGTAAACTGCAATACAGACTTTCAAATAAGCCACGATCGCTTGCCCATCATTATTTTCAATTCATACCACGTAGCCATCTTTTCTCTCTTTGACACTAAATAACTTCTACTGCTTATGCGGTCTCGGTAGATCTACACAGGCAGCGTACTGATCGCTAATATTATGAACAAAATAATGATAATGATAATAATAATAATAATAAAATGAGGACATTGTTCTTCCTGCGTAACGAAGAACTAAGAAACGTTATTTTCAAGTCCCTGTGCAGTTGAGATCTGCGGTATTCTGGAATTTTTGTAAAGTAGATTTGTAGTTGTTTGCATACATTTCAGGGCAACCTATCGGTCTCACCTTCAGGGGTCAAGCAGTCCAAGACGGGACAGATTTGTTGTCCCCAGGCGTCGGTAAACAACTACAAGTCTGCGTTGTGTAAAACTCCACATCTCATTTACACTGCAGTGGAAGCCTGAAATATCTGAAGAATTATTCGCATTTTAGTAGAAGATTTATCCGAAGAAGGCATATTTTACACGTGTTTATAAGCCACATGCTATAAATTTATGCATATATATATATATATATATATATATATATATATCTTATACCCTTGCCTTCACTGCAAGACAAGCTGGCAATTACCCACTGCTCCAGGCTATAACAGCGTGTTTCGAATAACGTGCTTTAAATGAGGACATGGTCACGTTGCTGTTCAAGCATGCCATAGGATTTAAATTGTGTTTATCTCTTTAATTATTCATGGTTCAGTAATGACACTGACAAATCAATTTACAGGGTACATGTTCGAATGATAGGATGATTAATACACGTACATAAGGAAATGCAAAGAATGAAGAAGGAAAGCAGGAAGAAGTAGCATAATTTGGGGTGTTATGGCAGAAATTTGTTGGAGGGACTGCGTAAAGACACAAAAGACCTCAATCAAGTCAACCCCGACATCCCTTGTATGAACACATTACCCATTCAACCATGAAACTCCTTTTGAAATCGTAGTTCAAATTCAGTGTTTGTAGTTGAAGAATAAAAGACGAACTTGATGTCACTTATTATTTTATTTCACTTCTTATGTGCTCAACATGTTTCAGACATTAATATATCCATCATCAGGAGCTGGCGACTATTCTGTTGAATTACCACATTGCTCGTATTTTTCTTGGTTCGATGTGTGTTGGAGTTTCGGTGTGGTTGGGTTGGGGTGGTATCCGTGTTGCAGGCTGCTCCAGCCTGCAACACGGATACCACCCCAACCCAACCACACCGAAACTCCAACACACATCGAACCAAGAAAAATACGAGCAATGTGGTAATTCAACAGAATAGTCGCCAGCTCCTGATAATGGATATATTAATGTCTGAAACATGTTGAGCACATAAGAAGTGAAATAAAATAGCAAGTGACATCAAGTTCGTCCTTTATTCTTCAACTATCACAATGATGCACGGGCCAATAAACATAAGATTGAGTGTTTGTAGTATTCATTATAAAAGCAAAGGGAGCAGGAAATTTTGACACTCCTGAAAAGAACTGAGTGAGTAGAATGTGATCCAAATAAACTCGATCAAAGCAATGTTTAAATAATGATGATGATGATGATGATAATAATAATAATAATAATACCTTATGTGTTTCACTTCTCTCATGTAATGTGCAGAAATTTCTATCCAAAGAACACGAACAAATAAAACCACAGATTTGGGATTGGAGGATTTCACAGCAGAACTGCTGCAAGTGTCAAGTCTTCTGCGATGTTATGTCGTGTCTGTTACTAAATAGTGAGCGACGTTTCGAAGGATTGTAATGCCTTTACATCCGTTAATTATTTGCTCGAGACGACCGAATTTTCTAGCAATCTTAAGTTTTCAAAGCAGTGAGTACTCACTGAAAGGTAATAGCTGCAATCCGTAGTATATTCATGTTGATCTGCTACTTGTACTTAGTAGGAATGTACAAGGGCATTTGAAAATCGGAAAGTGCTACCGCAGTTTCTGTTTAATTCTTAAGCGAAAATCTAAAAAAATCAGGATTTAGGAAATGTCCGTGTTAATTACATTAACCTTTAATTCTCCTATGCCTTCTGTACATTGAATTAAATATTTAGTAACTAACAAACTGTAACTTTATAATATATCTTGAGACAGGCTGTAGGTCATGGCCACTTGGCAAGAGACCAACCCAACACAAGAACACAAATATCAAACCTTGCATTGCGTAGACGGTTTCGAAATGCGTGGCAATTCAATACTAGAATTTTTCGACGTGAAAAGAGACGGAAATTTTTCCCATGACCAACGACTTGTAGGTTTTAAAGAAGTCTGACAAGAACATTTGAGGCTCTCTCAGCGGTGACTGTGACTTTTTCCCCCTTCTGCCATATGGCGCCACATAATTTGGTAACAATGACAAGGCTTCACATTCTGAAAAAGAATCATTACACTGCTAAGAGACGTTTCAATAGTAAATTTCAGTGAAAGAGGTAAAAACTGTTTTATACAAATCCAACACGTCCAGCGGAAATTGAAAAATAGTATTTATTGTTTAATTAAATAACAACAACGTCGAATACTGTCCTACAAATAATGTGTTTACTTAGTAGGATGAATAGACGGGGCTGTACTCCTGAGATTCAGCGAATCCACTCGCCACCATGTCCAGATCGGCCCTGAGGTTACCAGGCCTTTCATGTGATAAAGGTATGGGTATATTTCTCTCGCGGTAAGGAGGCTGGAGTGTCTTAAGTGAGCGCGTGCCTCTTCTAGAGTAAGATTAGAGTTAAGATCATACAAACATACCGCCATTCCAATTAACGCCTTTCTGAGGCAGTGTTAGGAGGAGCGACATCAGTGGCTTTCATATTTATGAATTTGCCGGAAGTAAAGGGATGTTGAAGATATCTTATAGGTAAAAGTACGTATCATACACACTTAATCTATGAATCAGAAGCCGACTCATTTACAAGCACACATAAATTGACATACCTAAATTTATGTTAGCCTGCTTGTGTAAGAGGATTATTTTAAAAATGTCATAAAATTTAATATAAGGATGAAAATCCTGCATAGCTGCTGTAGACACACAGATATTCCGGCGTCTTTATTGGTCTGGTCAGATTGGCAACAGTGCAGGTACATGTCGCTGTAAAAGACCACATCCTGGCGTGGCCAGAGGCAAAGAAGGCGCACCCATGGGTAACCGTGTGGTTTGTGGAAGCTATGCAGGTAGAGGAAGTTAGGACTGACCCATCGTTGAGTGACCGTCAGACTGCAGCAAATATTTATGCCTTTGTTGCTCTTATTCTTATTCCGCTTTCTAGAAATTTTCTGTACACCTTCTGCTAGCATTATGCTGTGGATTTAAATTAAGCACGAACACGTATGTGTGTGTGTGTGTGTGTGTGTGTGTGTGTGTGTGCGCGCGCGCGCGCAAGAGAACATAGCTTAAGGACATGTATGCTGTACTTACTGTAGCCTAAAGATGATAATGACGCTACTCCTTTTTTTCATATTCAGTACTGACCTACCGTTGTGTGTTTTCTAACTCCAAAGAGTCCTTTATAAAGTAGTAAAGAATCCACATTGCGCCCTGTCACCCGCAAACAGTCATTGTCACGTTTACAACAAACAGCCACTGGTTCATGTCCTTTTTTAGAAAAATCAAACTCAAAGAATAATATCCGACTTCTTTATTATCAATTTTAATATTATACTCCCAACTATGACGGGACTTCCCAGGTGGTGCATTCATATCAGTTTGTTCCACATAGAATGGCATAGGCAGTTCTCACACGCCTCATGCATGCTTCACGCTCCTTCACCTTTACTTCAACACATCATTCACTAAAGGTAAAACAGTCCCGTTATAGGCTTGCAGTGGCCCAGAGAGTGCCAGGAAGTTAAGGCTCCCAGATTTCGTGACAATAGCACAGGATGGTGGTAGGTTTTCAACCTTATGCACCGGCCGTATTTACCTCTAGGAAATAATCATGGTAATCATTTCTGTTAGAGGCTGAGTCGACCCCAGGGCCATAGTGCGATCGGGAGGATTTTATGTCAATGAAAAATCCACTGACACTGGCTGGGATCGAACCAGCGACCTACCGATTTGTAGCACAGCACCTTAACCACTGTGCTACCCCACACCAGTGATGAGTGCAGATATCGCGATCTTTGATGTGCAATTTTCTGCAGTTTGACTTCATCCTCTCCCTTAGGACCGAGTATCCTCTTTAGCGCTTAGCTCTCAAAAACCTTAATATTGTTTTACGAAATTAAAATTGTGATAATTTATCGATCATAGTAAAGGCTATTATTTGTTCCGAAGCACAGAGACGCGACTGTGATTTACAAATGGTAAAACTCAATCCAAATTTATAGGTCTGAATATTTTTATGCGAAATTTTTTTATGACAGGAAAAATGCAGAATAATACGTCTTCCCTAAATGCCGGTTTCACAGGTTTCGTTCAGAAGTATTATTTTGAAGATTAATTATAAGATGTGTCATTTAAAAACGAGGAGTCTCCCTACTTCTTATACACAGAACAATTAAATTATAATTTTTTTGTATGTTACAATAAAATTATATAATAAACAGAATATAGTCGATGTTAGAAAATTCAGACTTGTAGAAATTTACAAAACCTCAGTGGTACCTGGTGTCTCCATCTTCATCGTAAAAGACTAGCCTAGGGGATGACGAAGACGTTTCCACGATGGATTTCGTAAACTTGTACCAAAGTACACGGCCTTAAACCGCCGAGGACAATATTCTGCATACTCACCGCCGTCCGTAACTCAGTTCCACATTAACAGAGTCTTCAAATACATTCACGGTTACTTACTCTACCAGATCTATTCACTGCTTGCCATAATATTTACTGCCATTAGGAAGTAACTTCGTCAAGTACAGTCACGATTTATCACAAGTGAAAGGAGGAGCATTATGTCAGAACGAGATAAAATTTGCAGGAAACTATTACGGCAGCCGCAGGCTTGCCATTTCTATGCCACAATTACTACAGAGTTGCTTCAACCTATGATTTGATCAGTATATTAGCATCACTGACTCACTCCGACCTGCTTTCCACCAATTCGCACGAATATAGCTCGAGGTGGAAAAGGTATAATCTGCCAGAAGCGCTGGTATTTCTGCGATATAATATCGGATTTAATAATATACCGCATAGACAACAGGAACGTATGTGTTTCAACACAAAATGATGAATTGTTCTAGCCAAAATCAGGTCCTCTCAATTTTTTTTTGTGGTGAGAGCAAGTTGGGAGAAATTTTGTCTGCATATGGGTAACACAAAACGTAATACACAAAATTAATAATGAATAAGTAATATGTATGATTTTATTCTTGTGTCTTACTAAACACAGCGCAATAAAGATGGAAATATAATAATAGGACACGTTTATTTAAAAATGCAACTTAATCTTAGGGCAAGGTGTCTAGCTTTATAACATATTCTCACATAGTGATTCGGTTTGAGAGGGACAGGTTCATCTCAGATCCATATTTGGTAAAATTTATTTTGGCAGTTCTTTTGGTTCGCGGAAACGCAACTTCGCAGTAATCATACAGAATGTCCAAAAGAACAAACATCCATTTCTGAATGACGAGCTTATTATATTCGAAAAGGCCCTACATATGTCAAACGAAGAAATAAATACACATGTATAAGCCTGAAAGATATATATTTAAGGTAATTTTGAGTTCGATGCAAATGTATTTTAAGTTTTCTCCCCGAAACTTAATAAACATTACCCCTGTCCTCAATGAAATGTTCTCGGGTACACAGCCGCCACAAAATTTGATGGTTCTCCAAGTTTCAGGAGCTGATTCCGTCATCACATTTTCAGAATGTTGCTGATGACTCAGTACAACCAAAACCGATAACTATCAGTTTTGGTTCTGCCAAGCCATCAGCAACAACCTGAAAATAGGGACGGGGACAGTCCCTGAAACGTCGGAGATTCTTCACCTCTTGTCGCGGCTGTGTGCCCGAGAACATTCCATTGAATTCTGTCGCCGCGATATCTTCAAGACTAGTATTATCCCCGTCTCCCAGTCCCCCATATGTGACACAAGTCTCGACCATCTGATCTTCATTGGGTTGGTTATTCTAATAATATTTTAAGGGGTGGGACAAAAATAAGCTCATATACATGGATAAACCAAGAATACCTTCATATTGTTGAACATTTATATGAAAGAAGGTGTGGAATATTCAGCAAAACTTAAGTGTTTCGGTAATACACGTTTAAGTTACGGTGATCGTGGCCTAGTTTCCGAACTACATTCTTGTGTGAATACTTTTATTTACCGACTAAGAATAAGAAAACATTTTGGAAATGTATTTCGAAAATTGTTATTCTAATAAAGTAGTCGTGACTCCTTCTGCTATCCTTTACACACATCTATGCTACGCAAATCTAACCTTTTCACACAGAACCCGTATAAATGGTGAAAACCTGTGTTTTATAAATTGTATGTCTGAACGCTATTTAACATGGCCTCATTCCCAGATTTTTTTTCTCATGGCTGGAGAGCTGTGTTGGCCGCAGGCCTTCTCTTTGCTTACCGTGCAGCCACTGGCATCGGCCATTCCGAGATTTACTGAAGAATTTAAAGAAGCGTTGTGATTGGAAATGATTAATCAGAAAACTCTTTTTCATCATGAAAATAACGTTTTATTGCAAGGCAATACCCAGTGTATTTCTCACGTGACTTGTGCTGTGCTTTGCAAGGTAGAGGCCAGTTGAAATGTGATGGCACACGCGTAGAAACCAGATTTCGTCTTTCGGCGAAACGGACGAGTCCATTTAAATCAGCGGAGGCGTCATTTCAGTCGAAAACTGGCAGCGGATGTGTGTGTATCAGCGGTAGTAATGCTGGATACCATGTTCCGTGGTAGTGTGAAGGGTACTGGCTACCCACTCCATTCGCCAGTTTCCCCTTTACTTCCTCTCCCGTGCGTCGTGTGCCATCACATTTCAACTGGAGTCTAATACAGCGAGTGATCTCAAGAGAGTGTGTTGAACGTAGAGCCTTACTGCTCTGACTGTAATAATCTTGGCATCAAAATGCGAAGAAACAACGTGTGGATTCTGTAAGTGTGGACGTACTATAAGTAAGATATGATAAATGAGAATATGCATAGAGCTTAACAAGAAGACGTACCACATATTTGCTTATTCATACAAATGGTCATTATTGTACTGTAACTGAATTGTAATTAAAGACCGTATATGTAATTTGTAGTTACAATTGTTTACTCTGCCGATCCCGGAGGCCGCGCGGCCTAAGGCGTGTGTCTGCGGCCGCTCGCTTGCTGGTATTGCGGGTTCGAATCCCGCCGAGGGCATGGGTGTCTGTGTGTTACGTGATTATTGTGTTTTGACAGGTAGCAGTCTCCGCGACGTGTCCTTCGTCTAGACAGTAGTGATAAGTGTGCGTGTCATTAGAATGATCAGTTGCAGCAATAACACTCTACACCTACAATGGTTAGGTAACAGGCAGAAGCGCTCGGACTAAGAAAGAAAGGAAGAAAGAAAGTTTGTTATTCTCGAGGAAAGAAAGAGGCGGGGATAATTGAGGTGAGGCTCTCGTTAAGTGTTGCTAATATTATTTATATAATATTCTGTTCTTATACATGTTTTTTACTTCTTAGTATGTTGCTGTTGCATAGTTCTAAATTAAACATAACTTGCAAAGAAATAAAAACAAAATATGTGCTGAGATTCATTTTATGAGATTGTAAGTCACACTCTTTACCTAGATGAGAGCTGACGAACCCATGGCAGGCGGGAAGATTTCCTTGGCACGTGGCTTTCACTGCTCTGCAAATTTTTTATTTCTTTTTCCCGACCAGCGTCTCTATACCGTGAATAATGTGTGTGTCTATATATATATATATATATATATATATATATATATATATATATATATATATATATA
>Ga0123357_10009707_pt1 | contig 12166 bp, 7 predicted proteins | sample TergutEmb28metaG_FD_89873 | JGI IMG/M metagenome (GOLD analysis project Ga0123357, IMG submission 89873) | Embiratermes neotenicus P4 segment gut microbial communities from Petit-Saut dam, French Guiana - Emb289 P4 | ecosystem: Host-associated > Arthropoda: Insects > Digestive system > Gut ...
ACGCTTGTGAGTGCGGTAATGAACCTTCGGGTTCCGTGAAATGCGGGGAATTTCCTGACTAGCTGCAGACCAGTTAGCTTCTCAAGAAGGACTCTGCTCCATGGAGTAAGTAAGTAAGTAAAGGTAAACCAATCCCTGCACAGGCCCAGACAGACCCTGTGGATTCTAGGAGATTGAGGCTCCCAGATTTCATGACAATCGGCACGTTAAGGTGGAAAGGTTGCCAGTCCTACGCACTGGCCCCTCTTTACCTCCCAGTAAATATGCCTGCTACTCATTTCTGTTAGAGGCTGAATCGACCCCAGGGCCGTAGTGCGGCCGGAAGGCTTATGTCAATGAAAAATTCCAAGGACACTATCGGGAATCGAACCCGTGACCTTCCGGCTTGTAGCGCGGTGCCTCAACCAGCTGCACCAAATTAAATTATGTGCAAAATTAAATTCCAGATACGCTTCCCCTTATTCTCAAAGTAAATTTCAAGCAAGCATACGTCCTGTTATGGGAGTAAATATCACGTATGATTACCCTTTATCATTGGAGAGAATTTTACTTGTGCCTATACCGTGTTCTCGAAGTAAATTTTACATAAACTTACCGCTTGTTTTCGGGGTATATTTCACGTTAGTCTGCACTTTTTATATGAATTGTTGTCGCCCTGTTCCCTTGAGTGATGTTAATGGGATAGCGCAAGATGTGAAAACTCCAAATAAACAATAAAGTCATAAAATTCATTTCAAATTTCTAACTACAGTCCATGAATAATTAATGTGTATAAGGAAAACAGAATAAATTTTACATAAGTAGTTGCTTTCATAATTACAATCGTACTGCAGGTATTAATTAGTTATTACAGGTGGAGTGACAATAAAATAAATGAATGTATCCTAAAGATTATATCTATTAAAGGGGCAGCTATGTGTGGGTTCGTTTAATAAATCGTTACTGCGTTAGGAAACATGTAGATCGTTTCATGGCGATGGTATCTTACGATGCTAATATATGGTTCTAAAGTATACATTGCATGTCTTGCTTTACATTGCGATAGAAACAGAGCTAAGTCATTTGCTACAGCAAATTGGTCTGCATCTAGTTGACAATTTAATTTTACTTGTCCCAGGGCTCATTTCATTCTATTGCTGTACTGTAAAACAGTAAGTAATTTGTGATTTAATTAATAGATTATTAATGCTATTATCTTCTTTTAATTAGTGATAATGGGACTGCCAGACGGTTCATCGTCAGATTTTCACCACGGATTCCCGGGTTCGACCTTAAGCCGGCGGGATTTTTGGTGGACAAAAGTGACACAGGGAGAAGTATCTATGCGTATACTTCCAGTATTCCTCTATCATTATCATTCTACCAATAATCCACACGCATGCTGTGTTCATCTACCGCCGACGCTATGTAATTTCAGCAGTTCACTTCGTTCAATAATCCCTTCGCCATTATATTTAATAACTGTTCAACAAAATGCACTTATTCAGTTTATTACATTTCTGTAGGCAGCTGCCTACAGAAATGTAATAAACTGAATAAGTCGCATCTTGTTGGACAGTTTTTAAATTCGATTCACGATGCACGGGCCTATGTATATAAAATTCCTTCACCAATAATATTTCGGAGAAGATTTCTCACTCCGTATTCGCTGTAGAATTCGCTTCCCACTACACTACATGTAGACGCAGCAAGCTCCTCGGCATCATCGGTAACGAAATGTTAAATCAACAAGGCGCAATCTACCAGATGACTAATTTTCAATTAAACGAGAACGCTGTTGAACAGAATTACAAATGCATTGTACAACAAGGCCTTGTTTACAACACACACAATATTCGGCACGAAAGAGTCGTCATCATTCTACTGTATAGAATGGTGCACGAAAAGGAGCCCCGCCCCAATTTTAGCAGCAAAAAGCGTAGTCACGTAATCACGGCGACCCCCATGGCCATCTCAGCTGCCCGTGGGACTAGCATTCTTTAATAACATCAAAATAACTTTTCGAATGTAAGAGTACAATATTTGTTGTTATTTTATTACTACAAAGGCTGTTACTGCCATTGATAGTAAGACAGGGCCGCTTTCTCGCGTGCCACTCTGTTTAGACATCAACAAATATAAAAGAAATTGTGCATGTTCTGTGTTAGTTTTTATTCTAGGTGTGAAGTGTGGCCCTTTACATTAATAATTTTACAATTATTATTTGCATTAAAATTTGTGTTTTGCAGCTTATAATTTATTAATAGCTGTGTTATTCAGACTATCGCACCATATACGTATTCATTTTGAGTTGTGGTGTAATTGTTTGTACGCTACAACAGTCAGATTTTAATACAAATAATAATTGTGAAATTACTGATATAGTGAGTGAGATCTCACTCCTAGGTTAAGGCCTCAAATAAAACCTATTTCCATTCTTGTAATATATTTATAGTATGAAGCCTACCGATTGCCCTTTCGGGCCGAAACGTGTAGCGTGTTGTAAACGTCGTACTGTTTTACGGTAAATTTGTAGTTGCTCTTACGATGCTCTCATTAAACTATTTCTGGGTACAACGGATTGCCCTTAGTAAATATAATACTGTAGTTTTCACCGACTGCGTTATGAAACCCCCTGATCATAATAAATCGCATATATTGATGTGTTTTATTGTTGAAAATGAAGGCCTGTAGCACTCCGTAACCTTGGGTTAGATCTTGTAAACTGTAACAGAAGGAAAATGAAATACCTGGAGGGAACGGAGCAATGTTGGGTACTAAGCTGTCATGTCCCCCGTTACCTGAGCGGAGCAATGACCCAGAGAACTAGGGTCTCGTCCACTGAAAGTGAATGAGGACGCCGTTGTGTATGGCTGACAAACCCCTTCACTTTCATGGAAACCAGCCCATTGTTCGTTCAGCAAAACAAGGACTTCCTTTGCGGCGCTGTATATGGCAGCCGTAGGAGTTTCTTACGTCCCACATCACAAAGATTCAAACAGTAATTATTATAATTCGGCTGTAATGTAACATTCAGTTATATTTAGTCATTTACACTCATTTAAAATGACTATAAAACTCGCAGATATGGTCGTGTCTGTAAATCTGAAACGATTACGTATGCAACTAGGAAACTAGGAAATGGTATGTAGTCAAACTATCTTACTATCTTACTATAAGCATAGCGCGCGTGCGCGCTATGCTTTTAGTAAGATCTTAAGTTAAGTTCTCCTAAGACAACCTGAAGATGGCCAGTACAGGCCGAAACATGTAGTTACCTATTATAGTCACCAAATACACCTATTGTGACACAGTTGTGTTTGACTACATACCATTTCCTAGTTTCATACTCATAACGGGGATGACACACTTCCTAGATGACGTATGCAACTGTACCTTCTTATTCGCCTGTTCTAATGATTCGTGTCTTGGAAGTTGGAGAGTTTTCATGAGTTTCATTTGTTAATCAAGATAAACAAGATATCAGGTAACATAAGAGATTTTCACGGCAGTGAAGATCGATGTTTCGGAGTGTGACAACGTGTAACCTGTTATGTGGGCACCCAAGTTTTGAAGAAATATATTACCTACCTGTCCAGTGTCATACGACCAGAACAGTCATTTATTTCGTTAACAGTATGCCCTATACAAAATGATTAACATATAGTTTAAGGAACTCTGATCGCGCAGTCTAAGGCGTGGGTCTGCGGCCTCTCGCATACTGGGATTGTGGGTTCGAATCCCACCGGGGGCATGGATATTTATCTATTGTGAGTTTTGTGTGTTGTCATGTAGAGGTATATGCAACGAGCTGATCGCTCGTCCGGAGGAATCCTACCGACTATGGTGCTTCGTTGTGTGTGATCTAGAAACTTCCACTCTGGGCCGCAGCACCACAGGAGAAAAAAATAATGTACTCAGAAACTCATTTAAATGGCTTACCGGTCCAAATTCCCTCACGTATGAAATGTCTGCATCTAAATTAAAGAACAGTGTGTTCTTTCGTCATGAAACGCCTAACCATTTAAAGACTAGGATTAACTTTAAAAAAAAAGTACAGTACTCCCCGATTTGTGCAAAAGCATTGCATTTTGTAATGTTTCCAGTCTTCGACTGTTTATCATTCTGGTAAGAACAATATGCAGGTGAAGTTGAGTATTGAGCTTTGGTGGAATGGTACTGAAAAGCGGAAACCGAAGTATCCGGCGAAAAATTTTCCCCGCCTCAAATCTCATATACATTTATCTGGAATCGATCTCTGCCTGCAGTAGCGAGAAACAGGTGACTGATCATCTATTGTACTACGTGTTTATTGTATTTAAAGATATAGTTCGTACCGCGCAGTAGACACACCGCATCTTAGTTTTAAATCTCACAAGTCATCGCCATAGGGAGAAATTACCTCTGTCCCGAGAACTGTAACAGACACGTAAATGCATTCTGGGGGCAGAACGCAGCACGCTACCTTTGGTATGTACGTAAAGCACCCACTAAGGTGTAAAGGGTTAAAATGATGCTGTCTATATGTTCGTCAATGCTGCGGCAAGTCTGTATGTTTTTACGCGTAATGATAACGAGAGGCTTCTGAACAATTTTTGACGAAATCCGATCTTAGAAAATTTTACGAAAGTTTTCGAACCATTTCAAACATTCACGTAGATCGGACGTTTTGAAAGATTATTCGGCATGAAACACCTAGATGTGTTTCTGTGTCCATGAGCGTTCGCGTCCCTTCTCTGTCACGTACACAATTCCTGTCACATTCGATTGTATCACTATTGCTAGGAAACTGTGATAACGAAGTGCTTTGAACTCCAGGTTTGCATAGAAGCAAATCCACCATAACAGTTACAATATGCTATGCATGTTCCTTAGCTTGTTAATAATTCAGTTAAATGAGAACGAGTTTCTTTTCTGCAACGGGCCGATCCTTCGTCCAGAGAGGTCCTATCGAGAGTGTGTGTGAAAGTATAACCTCTACACCTGCAATGAGTAGGTAGGTAGAGGTCAAGACTAAAAAGGAAAGAAATAAATTTAAAAAAATAGAAATGTGTTTTGATGCAGTTGCCACAATTGGAACTGGAATGTTGTTGAATTGCGTAAATATAAGACGTAATAAATTATGATTTCTATTATGTATTTTTAAAACATATTTCTTCCTTCTTTCTTGGTCTAACCTCACCTACTTACTCATTGTAGGTGTTGAGTTATTGTTGCACGTGATCACCTCAATGACACACAAACACACACACACACACACACACACACACGGTAAGACTCCTCTGGACGAGGGATCAGCCCGACGCAGAGACCTCTACCTGACACCACACAACACTTAGTCGAGACAGACATCCGTGCACCCGGCGGGATTCGAACCCGCAATCCCAGCAAGCGAGCTGCCGTAGATCCACGCCTTAGCCCAAACGGCCACCGGGACCGGCTTGAGCCACATATACTCCACGAAATAAAATCATATACCCGCTACTAGAGAAGTTAAAAGATAGTGATGAGTTGTCAAGCACAGCGTGTATCTAGTATTCCTTGTAGTTTACGTGTGCAGGTATTGAAAATCCGCGATAGGATTTGCTTTACATTTTATAGCTTGACTTCATTTCCATCAGATAACGAACTTGAAATCACGTGACTCGGATTCTTAATAACAATGACGGGTACACTTCTCGACAGAAGTAAGTAACAAGGAACTTCCTACCATTAGGACAGAGTACCTTTGCGGATATTTCACATTTGCTTTGCTCGGTCTCTTCTTCTAATACGTCTGCCAAAACAACTACAGTTCTTGCTTCATTCAACTAACAGACATAAAGAATATGCCGTATACACCTTTTTTATGGCGCAACATCCCCAGTGGGCCAGGGCCTCCTCATTATCTAGGCTTCACAATCACACTCACACACCACACTCGGTAAGACTCCTCTGGACGAGTGATCAGCCCAACACAGGGACCTCTACCTGACCAACATACAGCACTCATGACAGACATCCATGACTGCAGCGGGATTCGAATCCACAATACCAGCAAGCGAGCGGCCGCAGACCCACGCCTTAGACCGCGCGGCCAGAGATCGGCATGCCGTATGCAGTGATTCAAAATAAGTGAATAAATTCGAGGATCGCTCCCAAAATAAACTCAAAACATACTGAAAGCCAGTCGTTCATATTCACTGAATATGCTCACTGTGAACTCGAGAAATTCTGGGAGACCATTTCGTGCAATAAACAATAATAATGATATAATAATAATAACGACGACAACAACAACAACAATCATAAGAGCAGTGTGGAGTTGGGCTGTCAAACTCAGATCGTACGTGGGCCAAACGAATATTGTTGAAAATTAGGATGGGCCGCCTTTCGTTTTAAAAGACAAACACATAATGTATCCTGTTCAGAATTAAACACAATATTAGGAATATTTCGTACGTTTAATAACAAAACTGAAACATATTGAAGGTATAATTACAAAATTTTGAACTTATTCATTGGTGTCCTTTTGCTGATGTCTGTTGTAGGTTGCCATTCAGGGACAGTCTCTGCCACACTTATGACGAAGAACATGTTGAATTATTTAAATGTAATGGGCGCTGTTCAGGGCCACATTCTGTAATGAAAATAGATGTTTTGGAGGGTTATACTGAGGCCGCAGAATTGGTTCGTTTGGACGGTGGGCTTGACGATACACGAGGCTTCCCAGTATCTACCTAATACCTCCAAGGCTCACTGGCCTGAATCAACGAGCCAAAAGAGCTCGTCGCCAGCGGATATTATCACTACTAAGATATACGTGAACAGATTGGCTACAAGTCCGAAAGGGAATATAGGGAATACGTTGGTAGGGGGTGTAGGGGTGCTTTAGGGGCGGCGGGTCGATCCATGGGGTTTCTTTCCGCGGCATCAGTATATGTCACAGGGTTTGGGTGCTGCGGGAACTTCTGTTTCGTTGCGAACTGGACCGCGTTTCCTCTGTTGTCCGGTCAGTGTCCTAGTCCCTGTATTGCGCTGATGATGGGCCATGTTACACACTTATTGCACTCCCTGATGATGGGCCATTAAGGACCGTAACATGTAGAAGTTAGTGGTCGATATTATTGTAAATGTAATACAGTTGTTTGCATGTGTTTAGTTCAGAGCAATTGAATTTTAATGTACGGAGTGGAAAATGTGAAACAGGAAATATTCTCTTTTCGTATGAATGAAATTCACCTCAAACAAAAGGAGGCTTGCCAGTGTTGTTGAAGAAGTGGGCCAATGAGGTTACGAAGCTGCGAATGATAGGGGGAGTTGGTTCCATTATCCCTCTCGCTAGCTGGCTCAGTTGCTGGCGAGACTTGCTTGAACTGGCGACCAGCAAGCTGTAGTCAGTAGTCTTCGCGCGCTTGCAAGTAGTTAGTCGGAAATTGTTCCTCTCTCGGTCACTGGCTGTCGTGACCTAACGACGCCGACGTCGTTTGTTACCGGAACGCGGCAGTGAATACTTATGTTTTCTGAACATCATTGTGGACTACCTGAGTTGGAGGAGTGGTTTAATCGTACCCTAAAACTAGGAACATAACCTCCAAATATATCGCCTGCAGCTTCTGGTATCAGTTGTGTGATACACAGTTGTACACGAATTGTCTGGCATTGACTTACTTTGTGCTGGTGATAAGGCCATCTGATTTTATATTTTTGTCGTTAACAAAGCATTTTGTTATTGACAGCTCCAACTTCACATTGAAGATTTTAATGTGTTTGGGTTTTGTCGTAACTTTTTTTGAGGCTGTGAACTAGGTGCCCTGCAGTTCAGTAAATCCTATTAGTAGACGAAAGTGTGACATTCACATTTATGTTGCACGGAAACACGTTATGAAGGACGAGTTACTAGCTGTTAACCGGTTTAAGTTACGTGTCTTGTACAATAGATTTGTACAACAATGCACTTAAAATAAATGTGAACTTTGCCCAATACGTTTGTGATATTATTGTTTGGACCTAATCTGCGTGGGGTGTATGAAATGTTTGTGAATATCTCGAAACTGTGCCATATTTCATTAGGAAATCTTCGCGGACTACGTAGCAGTGAGTAATGTGAGTGTGGAGTGTGAAATAACCAGACTTAATAGTCATTTGACTACAGTCGATGATGATGTTTGTATTCATTTTCAAGGACATGTTTATTGTGCGGTGCATTACATTTCGTCTGAAAGAAACCGTTGGTCGTAGAGTACGTATTTGCTAACATCAGCATATCGACCTCGTTCTGTTCTTCCTTCGGTAGTACGTTAGTGAATTTCGACTGCATTTGACAGCAGTGCTGGCGACATTTGACTCAGTCAGTAGGTTAACGGCACGTGAAGCACTGTTTGCTGCCCGTGTGTTCGGAATTCCGGTTTCAAATGATTATTTTGTATTAACTAATTTTGAATACAAATAATTAATGGAGTGGCTACATTTATGTGAAACATATGGTGTAATTTCTTTGTGTGTTTTTTTTTGTCCATTCTCTGGTTGATGTTCAAACCAGCTGGACAATTATTAATGGTGCAGTGTGTCTGTAGTTCTGCTCGTTGTCGTTATGAATTGAGTGCAGCAGCGACATACGTACAGCCGCCATTCAGATGTAACTGTTGTCACGTTTTCCTGCCCCTAACCAAACATACCATTTCTGAATATAATGTGCTTATAATTGAGGTTCTTTGGAAGGAAGGAACGGAGTGCAACGAATAATTCTTTGTTGCGTGGAAGGGCAAAAACTTTTGTGATACAAAGTGTACCGTGTTAAAGAACGAAACAGTTGACGTGCGTGTATATTGGCGTTGGTGGTAAAATGATTTTAATAAGGACATTCGGGGACTAGTGAGGGGTTTCTTATAGTCAACATTAACAAATATTTGGACTAGCGGTAATTTAGGTTAAGACGCGTGTTAAAAAAGTAAGAAGACAAACACGTGGCTGAGCAAGAGAGCTGTGGATCGGTGGAGGGGAAAGGGACAGGTGTTCCATGTTCAGCGAGCTCAGAATGTCTAGAATATGTTTGTTTGGATGTTCAGAGATCGAGTTAAAGGGCTCTGTAATGAAACTTCAAACACAAGTTTTGCGAAGCTTAAATGCCAGACAGATTGAGAATTTATAATGAACTTGCTGTTTTGTTTGTTTGATATGAGGTGTCGTTAGTTCCCAGGCTTTCATATTAAGTGTGTTTTTTTTGTTTTGTTTTTTTCCAATTCAAAACGTAACAACCCGAAACACCGCCCTTTCTGTGAAAGCGTCAAATAGTAATGAACACGAACCACACCGAACTCGGTTTAGCGGAAGATTGGTGTACGTTTTAGAAAACGAGAGTTGCGATTCGCTGCGACACATGCAGTGTGACGTTGATACACACGTTACGCAGGGATCCAGTTAAAACGCCAGTCGTCCGTAGTAAATTCAAAAGACGGGCACCATACCTGCAATCAAAGGTAGAAACAAAATGGCAGCCGCGGTTGGTAGCATGTCATGTGCAGTAACATTGGCGACATTGGTGTTTCTGGTAATGTTCTGTCCATCTGTTCAGTCTGCGTATTTTTACAACAGAGACGCGAGCAGTAACTATCATCACCATCCCAGAACAGCTGGTTATCATTCAACGGGAATGTCATCACAGCACCGTACTGTGCATCATAAACACCATCAAAATAATGGCAGTAACAGTGGCAGAATTCAACAAGCTGCTGTTGGCATCACCAGTAAAGGAAGACATGTGCCATATACTGCCAGCACAATCAGTACAACCCCTAGCAGTAAATTATCACCACTAGATCGTTTAATGAACAGACTTGATTTGGAAGAAAGAAAATTGACCCAAATAAGTCATAAGAGTCATGTGACGGGTGTTGAGCCAGGGAATGTTCGTGGTGCATCCCCGCCACCGATGTTACGGTCATCAGATCGCAGATACGCACACGCAAGAAGCCACGCTGAAGATTCGTACGAAGATGATGAAGGTGAATACGACAGTGAAGATGTCGTAGATGATGGGAACATCAGGAATGAAGACGAATATGAGAATGAAGACGAAGATGAAGGAAATGAAGAGGAAGAAGAGAGGTTGAGCCAAGGCCGCCATCAATATCAGAACCACAATACTGGACGTAACGTCGCCAGAGAGGTGAGTGATGAGTGTTTTATTTACTGTTGTGGATTTTGGATATTAGTGTTTGTGTTTTAAACCTGAATATCAGTTGCGAGTAGCTGATATACGATGTTATGAACAGATTGACATCATACAGGGTTTTCAAGTTGCGACGCTGCCAACATTCACAAGTGAGAGGAGGTCTCGACTAATTAAGCCTTTCAGGCGGGCGGTTACAGCTACGTAAAGTGAAACCCTGTATAATCGGGTTTTGGTTATTTATTTAGTTTTTTTACTTGAAAACTGCGTGTAAGAGTGTGAAATTAACATTTCTTTCTGGAATCCCTTTGATCTTAGTTTTACTGCCCTGAAAATAGTACAGGACTGCTTCTAACACTTCGCGATACAGTGGCAGACGTTAGTTGGTGACAGTAACCGGAAGTTAATGACGGATTATGACAATAACCTGAAGTTAATGACGGTTATGTCCGTTGTAAGACATACCGATGTCTCTTTTTTTTTTAATAATGTCGATGGCAGACTGACCTAGAATGGTTCCAGTATTCAGATAATACGACTATCTGAGTATTAATTGAGAAGAACCAAAGACATACGTATTGTGTGTTCAAAAATGCGTCACACATTTTTTTTTCAGGTTGTGATTTCTTGACGCTGAATAACTGTCACGTTGTTGTGTTTTTTGTAGATGGAGCAAGTTGTAAGTTGAAATAGTTAATGTATAAGGCCCTTGTTTTATGTTTCAACTTTCGGTTGTCACTTCCTGTGGATTCGTTTGCCATGCTAGCGTAAACCAGTGGTTCCAACAGTCTCTCTGCCGAGCCCAAGGGATTCGCGACCTTTTTGCAGGAGATCATTGATTATATTTCTATAATACCTACTTTGAAGTTTATTTATTTTTTAAATTATTGTTAAAAATAATCGCGGAACTAATTCGATTGGCGATATGCCTATTTCGTATTATTGTTGAATACCTAATTGAGAAACTTCCAGTACCCACGACGCGAGCGACAGACCATGTAGTGCTTTGTTACGTATGCTGCTATTGGTGTGTATTCGTAGCTATCAAAAATCAGTTATGATATATCAGTAACTAATTTTGGATACCTATTATTTGGACATTCTATACTTAGGTGGGCAGTAATGTCAGGATCCGTGGTTATTTTTCGAAGCCAGAAGGGGCCCGCGAGCAAAATATTTTGTGGGAAACGCGGACGTGTTCCAACCCACCACCCACACACACGACGGAAAATGAGAAACGGTAGTTGTCAGAGACAACAAGGTCGGTCTTTTACTCGTTAGCTCACTTCGCTCATAAAATTCGGCGTACAGCGAACAGCGTCTTTGCTGTGTGGTGCGAATCCGCGAGTCGAAGGAAACGGTTCCGCAGTTTTGAAAGTATGGTAAGAACATAATCGCAGTGCGTTGAGCTAAATTGTCGGTACCCCAACACACGAACAATTGTAATAGCGCGCCCTACCGTAATGTGGAAACCGCCAGAGTGATGCGTGACGCGACTTGCCAGATAAAATAATGTACCTGTATCTAAATCTTAGCCCGTACCTTAAAGAGAACGGTTTGCTTTTAGGAAAGTGTGGATTTTTTGTGAGAACGGTACGAAAAAGAAGAACACTGGCAGAATTTACATTACAAACTTCACTATAACGGCTGTTCTGGTAATTGTTGACCCAAAACATTATTTCGTTAAGTAGCGGTTAGGGTTTTTACAGTTATGTTCGTGCCAAATTTCATACTAGCCGCAGTTCTTCAGTTGTCGCAATAGGACCGAACGGTAAGAAGACGCACGTCCGCCATATTTTAAATTTCCTTACAGGATATGGAAATATAGGTTAGGACGTTGTGCCATTTGAGGATATAGTTCATTTCATAATTCGTCTAAAAGCGGTCAGATGTTTTCACAAATCGAAATATGACGTACAAACAGAACGCATGGTCATATCAGAAGTCGAATTCGGACAGAAGTACAAGCACCATATGGTAATTTCATTGGTAATTTCATTAGCCAACTACCCTATCCTCCCCACCCTACATCCAGGA
>Ga0123357_10009708_pt1 | contig 12165 bp, 3 predicted proteins | sample TergutEmb28metaG_FD_89873 | JGI IMG/M metagenome (GOLD analysis project Ga0123357, IMG submission 89873) | Embiratermes neotenicus P4 segment gut microbial communities from Petit-Saut dam, French Guiana - Emb289 P4 | ecosystem: Host-associated > Arthropoda: Insects > Digestive system > Gut ...
CTGGGCCCTCTTGAATTTTTTCGGTCTCGGGGAACCTTTGCCTCTCCACTCACTGGACTGAGATTTCAATTCAGGCTCGAAATCCCGGATCCAGGTTTCGTCAATAGCAACCACCTTTTGCAGTAATGTATGTATGTATGTATGTACTTAATGTAACGTGATGTTACAGTCTGGAAGGCTCATCTGTTACGTTTTAAAGAAACACTTGTGTTCAGTTATTTGATTGCAATCGCGCTGCTCCGCAAAATAACGTTTGTGATTTGCTGCATCGTATTAGGTTCTGTACCTAAAGCTTTCAGCTGGTGGCGTATGCTGAGTTGGTAAGGATGCGAACCCCGCCAGGAGCACGTATATTGTGAGTACTGGCAGGTGTGTGACTCATAGCCGTTGTGTTAGTATGACTGACGTTGGTAATAGGAGACGTGTTGAGTGTCAAGAAACGTTCGTGTAAGTGCAGCGGTTCGGGTGTTGCGACAGTGGACTGACACTGCAGCGTGCCTTGACATGTGAAACAAGGAAAGCAGCTGGGAACAGTAAATAGTATAGACGCAAGACTGTAAGGTCAAGTAGCCTCTGGAGAGTAATGTTGAAAATCGAAGTTGGTGGTCATTCAAATTAACACATTTTGTTTCCTCCTCTTGACAAGAGCCTGTAAACCTGTTCACACATCGTTCCGCCATTTGGAGTGTGTACCAGTACGTGTATCTTCTTCCTCAGTCAACAAAATGGAAATACTTTCTAATGAAACTTTTTTTCCCCCTTTTCCCTCTGGTTTCTGGTACTTATGGCCTTGTTAATTTATGTCGTCCGCTGTGTCACTTTTCTTAATCTGACCTCTTGTGTCTATTCATTGTGGGGTGTAGAGGCTTCTTGTTACACCTGATCACATTCAGTGACACACACACCACTCGGACTCCACGAGGGATCGGCCCGGCGCACACTTATGTACAGTACCTGACGAAACACAACGCTCAGAAGAGACAGTCATCCACGAGCCCTGGCGGGATTGGAACCCGCAGTTTCATCAAGCGAGCGGCCGCAGACCTATGTCTTGGTGGTTATGTAACTAAGTAACCAATATGAGTCTTAGAAGAAGGTCCAGATCTGTCAGTGTTACAGACCAGTTTACGTCATACGTTCTCTTTGTCATTGTATGTTTTGCATCGTTAACAGATTTACTTGACGAGACGCCTGCTTTTTAAATAATGAAATGAACTTAACCAGAGGGATCAACGATCATTGTTTCAGACGTCACGTATAGGCCACACCCTCTGAAACAGGTATGGGCTGTTCCCAGTTACTGCAGCTGGCGGTTCTTGAGCTGGAAGTGTCCTTGCCAAGTAGGGTCCATATCATGTTTGTTGTCGCCAATGCTCAAGACTTCACATAGGCCAATACCGGTCTCGAATTTTATCCTATGCGAAGTCGTTCTTAATGACATGGCCACACAGTTCGAACGATTGCGGAAGCCTGTAGGCCCATAAAAAATAGGGATCAGTCTGCGGGTGCTAGTGCAGTCTTTCTTGGGTCTCTTGTGTCGTTTTGTGACAGCTATATACAGCACATCTAATCACGCCTTTTCATTCGGCACAACTGTGTTTTTATTTAAATATACCTACTTGCTGCATGTTCCGACCCTTTTCGGTCATCTTCAGGCACGTTCAACTACTAAAACTGAAAAGTAACTATACGTACGTACATATGTTGTATTGCCACATTACCTTATCATGTGCGTAGGCGTTTTGAAGCCATCTGTGTTAAATACCCATTCGAAGTTAAAGTTTTTAACATATTTCACTGCACAGTATTTACTTACATGATAAGACCTGGTATCGCCGGGTAGTATGGCACCGCATGCTTGTGTACTTTGTAACTATAGAACTGAACTTGCCTGAAGTTGACCGGGAAGTGTCGAAACATGTAAGTTTTTATATTTTAATAAAAACGTAGTTTTGCCGAATGAAAGACAGTTTACTATTTTGTGTATTCTTGTCACTGAAGCACTACATAAGTATGTTGCAGTGTTCGCTTTAGTACACCGCAGTTACTCGTCTGCCCGCCACAGTCCACTCTCTGCTGTATGTACAGTGTAGGCCCACAGATCATGTCTGCTACTGCCTTTGTCTCGCCTTCAGGTGCATGGCTTTAATCCCACTGACACGTTTATATGTTTGGATATCAGTGGAATTGGTTTCGACCACATTCTGTGTTCTTAGAATCAACATCTTGTGTTGTGCCCACTAGAACACGGGGTAAAGCAAACGCGTAAAGATGGCATTACTAAACGGCTAAAAATCATACAGGACAGTGCCCAACGTACGTATCATGTGGTGTGGTTCTGTTGGTGGATGGAGTGCTGATGTCTCTTAGAACTGCACCTCTAGTTAACCCTGTCCCAATGCCACTTTTCACATCACATGCCTCACGTGGACTGCCCTGTCATCGATCCTGGGTCTGTACGGTGAGAGATGGTGTCGTCACCGGGGTGTGGTTTAGTGAGATCTGTTTATGTGATTGACGTCTGCGTCAATTTTGAAACTTCTTATTCATACCTTTTAGAGAACTGCATCTCCTAACATGTTTTCTTTTATGTTTGTTGTGCAGAAACTTGAGCAAGACGCTGACGACCAGTATTTCAACGCCTCCTGGGCGGATAGCGGAAGTCTGAAGCGCTCATTCCAGGGGCTGTCCAACATTTCCTGGAGACCGAAGTAAACATCAGCATAAAGAAAAAATGACGTAGCTTGCTGTGAGTCAGTATACTGGGCGTTGAGTTTGTCTCTCTTTTTCCGCAGATGCTTGTGGACATTAGAGGCCTCTGCAGCAAGAAGAGAGCCTGAGCTGAGTTATTGTTATTATTGTAAGAATTGGGACACGAATAACAGATGTGCTGTTGCCATAGCAATACGAGGAATTTGTTATGCTGGTTGTAGGTGTATCAAACAACAGCTTTGTTTTGTTTGCCATTGGATGTTTGATTGGTTTGTTGCTTTTTATTGTTATTGCTCCACTTTAGTACAAGGGCGGGTGTGAGAAAGCTGGTGTATGCTAAAGGAGCTTACACTAAAAATGTTCAATTCTTGAATGAATCTGTATTTGTAATATTAAGAAAAATGCTTACCTGAGAATTATTTTTGTGTTGAAAAGTCGGCATAACACATTCAGATGACTGTTGCGACAGAAAAGAAACGTTATCCAATTTATATTTTTTGAAACAACTGTAAGCTTGGTTAATTCATATTTAAGTTCATTTTGTTCTACAAACATAACTGATATGTACAGGATTGGGTAAGATGGAAACAATCAGACATGGAATGTTTAAAGACACGAAAATTGTCATGATTTTTAAGTGGATTAAAATTTACACATTGTAACTGCACACGTAATCCAGTGATGTTATGCTGTTTTCATGAGATTCCGGTGACATCCTTTTAGTGCTTTGTGTACTGTTTGTTACATGTGTGTGTGTGTGTGTGTGTGTGTGTGTGTGTGTGTGTGTGTGTGTGTGTGTGTGTGGCAACAAGCGTAGTGGCTTTTATTGCGGATCTTATTTACGCCCTTACGAGCCGTTACAATGAGACCGTCATTTTAAAATTTAAAACTGTTCGCCATAAATGTCGTAATATCAACGAACTAAACTCTAATTTGTACTGAACTGTGTTAACAATAAAAGTGCACGCAAGTGGTTTCTGTTAATTGGGTTGTAGATGTGATAGCCAGTAGGCTGTAACTGTTCACAGATATTTTGTGGGCTGTGATTGACGGGCATATTACAAACGTTTGGCCCTTTGGCTTGTTCCTATCCAGAACTGCATTCGGAAATTTAATAATGGTCATAACAACCGCTATAATCAACATGTGTCCAGTGCCACTAATGCACGCTTTGTGTGTGTTTTCATGTTTGTAAGGTCAGGGCTCGGACTGAATTTTAGGGATATCTTGGCTCATGTCTATATTCAAGTGTTGGTATTTTAAAAAACAAAAGTAAATTATCGCGCTTCTCTGCTTCGTAAAACTCAGTGTTCCCCACCACGTTCATCGTACCTAGTGCGTTGAGTGTCCTGGAACCTTAAAACAGATTGGGTTTCCGACTCGTAATTCCAGTTACAACCGGCCTTTCCTTCCAAGCTTTGAAGGAACAAGCAAGTTACTGCTGTGTCACCTCAGCTTACCGGCCACTGTCATTACACGTCAGTCCGGATACTTAACAACACTTGTTACATTTATTGAAATTTTCTCAGTCTGTCAGCCGCGCCACAGTTGGTTAGACACCAAACACCCTTCCTGTCAACTTTTGAACCGGTGAGGATATTGTATTATACTGACGGACTGATAAACGTGTGTAATTGTGCGTAAATACGCATATGAGTGTCCTGCAGCTCTTCACGACTTTGAGCCTGATGATGGGAGTAGTGTAGGCCTGCGAACCCTTAACCGTTAGCTCATATTTAACGCGACTGGTAGTCGGAGAATAGTTTATCGAGTTTATTCGCCGTGAATGCTTCAAATAGTACATATTGTAATGCAATCAGAGATACGCACAAATTGTTGAATTGGTTTGAATTTGTTATGGAGGTTCTTCATGCCAAAATCACTGTGTTGCTTACACGGTTTTGAAAGCGTGTAACCAAATACATCATGTACAATATGCAATTCCACAGTCATCGTTTTTCTGAAAACTGCTTGATATAACAGACGAGCATTGGAAGAAAAGTCAATCATTCACAACGAATTCGGAGTTTCCGATCTACCGTATCGTTCAGTTCCATGATTCATTGCGTAGTGGATCTACACACAAACCGAGAATAATAAAAGTCGCACCATTTCAGCAGTGCTGTGAATATTTTCTGTTCCTTTTATCATATCTTATATCAAGGTTCAGATGCCGTCATATACCAATGAATGTCCCTTACTGGCTTTGTGTAAGAAAAAAAATGCAACTTTGATTGAGCCATTTTCTGCAGTTTATTCTATATTCGACATTTTTGTTTAAAGTGACAACAGAGACATAATTATATATTCTCACACATAATGAGCAACCTCGCGATCATTTGCTCCAGAGCACTTTAAATTTGCATTCAGTTGCATTTGGCGGCATACTCAAAACGGACACTATAGAGCTTGCCAGAACCAAGCAGCAGCGCTATTTTGGCCATTTTTGCGATGGTTGTGGCTTGAATTATATTCTTTTTACTCTTACATTCTTAGATACGGTCAGTTGTTTTATTTCCCATTACTGATGTCTTAACAGACTTTCAAGACCAGCCTCAATGTATTCGGAATTTAGCATCGTATTCAAAGCCAGTTTTGTAATAAGAGCAGTTGCATATCAAATCTTGCCATATGTGATGCCATGGCTGTTGGAACACATCCAGTGACTCATATTCCAGAACACTGCGCTAGTCAGTGCTGCTGGCAGGGCCTCTGATCTCGCACAAACTGACGTCAGTCATTCGTGTACCTCGTACGTATGTTCTGCAACTGGCCTTGTGTTTGTACTGCAGTTACGGAACGTTAATTATGTGCAGCAATTACAACCATTCATATATAGCTTTGCAGAGTGATACTGATTAGTAATTATTGATGCATTTCCAATAACAAGTACTTCCCCACTCTTGGTTTGCTAGGCGTTTTTACGAAGTAAAAAAGAATGATTTATGTGATGGACATGTCTATCTCGTCCATCTTTCCTTCTGTGACCCATTGTCAAGACTAAACCGGTTATCAAATTTTCATGAAATTCGACACAGGAGTTCTTTATGAAAGGTGCAGTAGGCAGATGAACTTCACATGGGGGCGTGAGTGAGTTTCTGCCCTACCCTCCACACTTCTTGACCGATTTGGTTGCAATTCGATACGCACGAGCTTCACTTGATGCCGTCGATAATTTGCGAGCTTCGTGAATATCGCTGCACTGAAGGCTATGCTTTACTTAATTACGTAAATGAAATGTTGCCCGCATTAGCCACATTCTGTGCCCGAGGTGGATAGAATTCGGTATGGGAGATGTCCGCAATGATATTGGATGATTCTGAGTGTCGTGAAAATCGGGTCAGTGAAGACCACACTTACAGCGTTGCATGTTAGTGTGTATTTCTTTTCTCCGTCACAAAAATCAAACAAACAAAATACATTACGTTTATGGAAAAGCCTATAATTGTTTGATTTATATTTTACGCTTTTCGATCCATCTGTGCCAGTTTATTGAGGAGCTTCTATTCGGACTCTGGACTGAAACCCACCACACTTACCGATTATATACATCACTCCAAACTTTATATCATTTTATGATATCATCCTACGGAAAATTCCAAACAATAATTACATCAATTTCAATATTTTGGAGTAATTTGACACGTTTGACCACACTGTATTCTTGTAACAGAAATATCACCCTGAAGATATCCGGATTACGGGCCGAAACATGTAGGTGAAAATACCATAATAGAAATACACCAGTGGAATTAAGTGTGATGAGTTGAAGTTCTGTTAATTCACAGGTATAATAGATGGAGTTTCGGCAAATTGAGTGGTTGCAGCAGCATTCACGATCTGTAGTGTTTTTAATTCAGAAACTATTGATAAAATTTTTTGTTCTGCAAATTTTGTCAGTAGGGTAAAATAACTTCAGTGTAACAGCTATCCGTGACCACAAAGAATCTACCGTGACAAAATATCCTTATTTTGGACGTTGTACTTCGTCTGATTTTTAAAGAAGCACGACTTTTCGGGAGCCGGCTCTTTTTCCGTCTTCAGCCAAGAAACGCCTAACCTGGTGGACCCCTTAACTCGATGTAAGTGGTCCACCAGGTTAGGTGCTTATTTTCCTGAAGACAAGCAGACTCGGCTCCCGAAACATCGTGCTGCGTTTAAAATTAGACAGTGGACAAAGTTGAACAGAGAACTTTGTGTCAATGAGCCATACACCATTGGCAAACCCTGCAGAGTCCACAGAATTTGCTGCCTGTCTGTTTCATTTCTTACTTAATCTGCTCCCATATTTTTTCCTTACACAAATTTTCACAACACTGACTGTTCAATACACCATATCTTTCCTTATGTTTTCGAGCAAGCTCGGTAAGTTTTTCACTATCTATATTTAATATAGAAAATGTAGTATTGAATACTTTAAACACTATAAGTGAAGCTGCACGCCACCAGCTCTGTACTGTCGTGTCGTGTCGCGTGCTAAGCAGGTGTTCACACTGTCAAGCAACGACAGGCAGCGACAGGCACAGACGATTTTCCTTTCTTCCAGTCTTAACGACACTGTCTTCGTCGTTAGCTGTCGGCGACAGACTACTGTGAATTCGAGCGTACCAAAACCACAGAAGAATATTTTGTTTTGTCGTGTCTTACCGTGTCGTATCATATAATGTGAATCGACCCTAAATTTTTGGCTGTGACACGTAGCCGGCTTATAAGGGTGGCCAACTTCGCAGGGTTTGCTGTATATGCGTTATTTACTCTTAATACGCTTCTCATTATACTACTGGAAGCGCCTTGATAAGGGAAAAGTTGGGCCTAAACGTGTAGGCGTTTGATTATAAACAATTAGGGGGTTCTTCCAAAAAATTTTTACTTTGTTAGCTTTGACGTTTGTGATGCCATACCTTACTTTGGGGCGTAGGTATATTTTTATCCGTACTTCCCGCGTTTATTGTCCGATTTGAGTGAAATTCGGTATAAGAGGTATGATCGTAGTGTTGTTGAGCGTATGCGACCTTCATGAAAATCGTTGTAAGGAAGGCGTAAATGAAATTACATTAACACCGGTACCGTTAAACATGAAGACATTTGGAAGTAAAAACCCCGTTGTACGTCTGTGCACTGAGTGGTGTAGTGCACAATTTGCAGTCTTGTTATAACTAATGCGAACTGTAACTACTGTATCTGCCCTCCACTCGGATGTACAGTAACATGACAGCCGCATCTCTACGATAACGAGTTACATGAATCAAAGGAAATGCACAACAAAAAGGTAAAGGGTACTTCTATCTTGTGGCGATGTTTTCCAGAGACACATTCCTGATCTCTGAAAACTCGTCTGTGTATGTAGAACAACATTGTACACCTGCTGCAGATGTTGTGTCCGTTCGTACGGAGCTTCAAGGGTGGCACCATGAACTCCATCCAGACCTGACAGTTAAGTTCCCCCAATAGAGCTTCGCTGAGAGCACGTGACGAGTCATCCATATCTTCGGTATTTAAAATGCTCCTAGACGAACAGAAAACCAAAGTGGCTGAATAACTCGTCTTAATCCTACTGGTGACAGACTTTTTTTTGCCTCCTATTATACAGTCAGTGCATTACAACACTCTAAGTACAACTTACGTAGTCGAACTTAAAATCCTACATTATTTAACACATGTGTTGCAGAGTAATATCCCAATGAATATTCTCCAACCATATGTTCACATATCTGTGAAATGATATTTACGAAAATCTGGTTGTTAAGTCAGTTGGTTTGAATCTTTTCAGTCTTCTAGGCTCTTCTTATTCAAGTAATGTGGATACAAGTTCGTTTGGGTGTGTTGTTATTTTATCACTCTACTTGACGATGAATTTTGTAATTTCTTCTCTAACTGTTGGTACCTTTAAGTCTGCATGTATGACTTTGTTATATATATATACAACGGAGCATTTGCTATTATTCGGAGGACTTTATTTTGATATCTCTGTAATATTTCAATGTTTGAATTACAAGCTGTACTCCAGAGGGATAAGCCGTGTATCCAGATGGGCTTTAGAATAGTTTTGTAAATGAGTTATTTTCTATTGATAACTCCGATTTTCTTCCTAGCATCCAATACATTTGTTGGAATTTAATCCCATATGTTTTCTTTTAGCAAATATATAAATTCCCCACGTCAGTCTTCTGTCGAGATAGATACCTAAGTATTTGGCAGTTTCTCCTTGCGGAATTTGGTTTCCATTCAGTCTCACTGTGGGACAGTTTTCTCTTTTCAACGTAAAGGTAACATGAGTCGACTTATTTTCGTTGGCCTTTATACGCCAGCGTTTTAACCATTTTTCGAACTGGTTAAGATGATTTTGAAGTTTTGTTGACGCAACATCAAAATGTGAGGCTAGACTCGCTGTATTGTCGACATAGGTTACTGTCAGTGTTTGCTCGGTTTCTGGTAGGTCTGCTGTAAATACTGAGCAAAGTATGGGTCCGAGAATACTGCCTTGTGGTACTCCAGATTGGGTGGTGTGGATTTTAATGTATATTTCTTGTTATCTTACTTGAAATGTCCTGTCAGTGAGGCACGATTGCAGTAATGTATACTCTGGGTGTGGGAAAGCACGTTTGAGTTTGTAGAGTAAACCTGTATGCCAGACCTTATTGAATGCTTGACTTATGTCGATGAAAGCAGCTGAGCATTAGCGTTTGGTTTCCAAGTTGTTGTTGATTTTATAGACTAATCTATATGCTTGTTCGTTGGTTCTGTGTTCCTTTAAAAATCCAAATTAGTGAGAAAATATTAATTTGCTTTCGTCTGTGATGGGTGTTAGTCGTTTAAGACATATTTTTTCTAGGATCTTTGATAAGGTGAGGAGACTAATTGGACGATATGATGTTATGTCATTTGGGGTCTTTCATGGTTTTACAATCATTGTGATTTGTCCCACGTTCCATTGACAAGGGAAATATTCGTTTTGAAGTATGGCATTATAAATTTTTGTTATTGCTTTGAGACCTTTTTGGGAAAGTTCTTTAAGAATTTTTCCGGTAATCAAGTCGTAGCCTGGAACCTTTTTTTGACTTTTTTATATTGTATGACATTTTTAACTTCGTTGATTCGGATTTATTCATTGGCAAGTCCATCTGGTGTGGGGCATTTAAGTCATTATTAATGGTTTCTTCTTCCGTTACCGACAGTTGGGACGGAAGTGGTTGAAAGACCGATGCGAGGTGTTCAGCAAAAGCCGTAGCTATTTGCTTGTCCATTCTGGCCCAGGTGTTGTGGTTTATTCGTATTGGTGGTATGTGTTGTTGAGAACGTTTCATCTTACGAGTGGCTTTCCATAATGAGTAATCCGTGACTTCAATTGGCGTTAGTCCTTTGAGATAGTCTTGAATACCTTTATTTTTGAGATTATGTAACAAATTTTTTAGTTCTTTTGCTAGCTTGTTGTATCTTTGTCTTGTGGGGCTCTTGTTAGCTGCCATCTTTTACGGGCCTTCCTTCTTTCTGCTATTTGTTTACGATTATTGAGCGTTCTTCTTTAGAGTTTTGTTCGTTTCTATCTGGTGTTGCTTGCCATGCTGCTTTTTTAATTGCTTTGGTTATGTTTTCGACTACTTCTTCTATATCTGTTTTAGTTTGTATGGGTATCTCTAAGGTTATTAGTTAATCGAGAGTTTCTCTAAAACAATTCCAGTCGGTCTTTTTGCTGTATAAGGACGGTTTCTTTGATTTTCCTGGTATGTGAGTAAATATAGTTATCAGAATTGGTGTATGATCTAATGTTAGGTCTAGGTATGACTCCTGTGAATTTTTTAGTGTCAATTCCCTTAGTTAATGCAGAAATCTACGAGGTCCGGTATCTTGTTAGGATCACTTGGCCAATAGGTGGGTTGTCTTGTTGAAAGGTGCTTTAAATTCTTATGTTTCATAACTTTATGTAGCTCTCATCCTTTTGTAGTCGTGAGTCTAGATCCTCAAAAGGTATTTTTGGCATTATAATCTCCTTCGGCAATGAAACGGTTTCCGAGTGTTTTGAAAAATCTGTCGTAATCTCATATTTAATGTGGTGCTTGGGACGGCAGTAGATTGCGGAAACTGTTGTTTCTCCAGTGTTGTCCTCAGTGGCAATGCTAGTATCGTGTATATTCTCATGTCTATATTCTGCTGTTACCTATGATTTAATGTTCTGTTTAATTGTTACTGCAGTACCTCCGTGCGTTGTTTCGTTTGGGTGATTAGAGTAATATACGAGTAGTTTGGTATTGTTTTGTAGCTTATGTTGGTGAAATGGGTTTCTGATACTAGTAGGATGTCTAGGTTAAAGATTTGAATAAAGAGCTTTATCTCTTGCGCATATTGGCACAAGCCATTGGCATTCCAGACTGCAATATTTAATAATTTAGCTATTAATTATTTTTGTTGACGAGCTCTGATATAAGGTTTATTAGAGTGCCAATTTGATCCATTAAGTTGTCCATCATTTGTTTGAGTTCTGTCAAGTCATTCGCGAGTTGTGACATATTCGTTTGATTTAGTTGAGTTACATTTGTTTGGGGTATTTCGGTATGTCCTTGAACTGCTGGAGCATATGTTACTCCTGACTGAATCGGTCTTGTTGCTATATTTCGTTCCCTTAATCTTGACTGTATTTTTGGTGGATTATGCACCATACACCCTCTGTAGTTAGCTGGATGTTTTTCATTACAGTTGACACATTTGAAGTTATCATCTCTAACTTTCCTGGGACATTCATTAGTTAAATGCTGTGCTGCACAGTGACAGACTTGAACTGCACACTTGACACCGATTTCTTCTACGTCGATATACAAAACTTGGTGTTACGATGCGACAGATGCTGAAATGTTGACGGTTACTACGTGCAGGTCTGGTGTGTGACTTCTACTCGTGTGTCGTGTGTACCATGACATCATAATAAGGTTTTTGACGTCGCATTATTTGTACCTTTCTTTTGTTACTTTGTAAATGAGCCAGCACCTTGCTGTCCATGTGTCTGCTTAGGCCTCTGTAAAGGAAGTTTGTATTTTTGTTATCATTGTGTTTAGGGTTAGTTAAAGATGTCCGTGATTGGACAAGTAATCCACCACATACACGCCCCATAAAATGTAATTTATTTTACTGCATTGCAGATAGTTACAAAGCCAAGTTCCAGTGTTCCTACCGTTGTGTGTTTGCACATAAACTGCACATTCCCACGATGTAATACCGTTCGTGTCAGTTCTTGGCTCACATTCACCAGAGCCCGGTTTCCCGAACTGCAGTATCGTTGATTCCTTCCGACATCGGAAACGAAGACATTACTGCAATTTAACATGCTGCTATATCAGTCTAGATTGGAGTTTGTATACCTGTCTAACACAACTATATGGTGGTATAGATATGTATAATTTATTACATAAAGAACAGCTACATGTTTCGGCCTTTTTCATTGGCCATCTTCAGGTTGATAAA
>Ga0123357_10009709_pt1 | contig 12165 bp, 7 predicted proteins | sample TergutEmb28metaG_FD_89873 | JGI IMG/M metagenome (GOLD analysis project Ga0123357, IMG submission 89873) | Embiratermes neotenicus P4 segment gut microbial communities from Petit-Saut dam, French Guiana - Emb289 P4 | ecosystem: Host-associated > Arthropoda: Insects > Digestive system > Gut ...
TGGCCATTATCTCCGTAACCGTTCAACTTTGGACATAGGTGTTTTGGGTTATATCGGTATACTTTAGCATAAGGAACACCCTCCCGAAGTCTGGCACATTCCTCCTGGGACACCCTGTATGTAATTGAAATCTTCGTCTTTCTCCATTTCTTGTCTGTCCCATCTGCCTTGTGGTTGTATGGAACCATATACAGAGCAGTGCATAAAGTGATCCATGTGTTATTTACATGGGCACTCACATTTGGCGGGACTTTGGATTGGCACTGCCAGTTCAAACACGTCTGACTCAAAGATAGCTGGTTCTACCACTGTCAAACGAGCACAGCTCACAGGTAAAGGATCAAGGTCTACAGCAGTGTTGCCGTAATAAGCATAAAAAATTTCCCTATCAGCCTACACGTGTTGTATCTTTACTTTCTGGACACGCCTCGTACAAAGACCTGGAGATTGGGGTCAGCAGGATGTGGTGAGGACAAAAATTGTGCCAGTTATAAATGGAGAATTAGGAACAATTAAGAAGGGATTAGATCAGAACCCTTAGGTGCTCCCGGGTCACTGTCCGCCATAGTGCTACAGAAGATCGCACTAATGAGCACTGCACACATGAGTCATAAAGTGCTGGGGTAAATTGCTTTGATCTGTTGTTGAGATTCTGGACTTAGCAAAAGACTGCCACCTAATAACTGATAAGTGAGAATGAATTTAAAATAATAATAATAATCTGATTTTTTTTGTGAGACTGCTGACGTCTTGCATTGCATAACAGTGCATGTTATACCAGTAAAATATTCTCAGCCATACTAAGTTTGGGTGTGTGAGAAAGCGCTGTCTGTGCCATCACACTTCATCAGTTCATCACTTTTGTTCTTGTTACAGTCAAAGCAGAAGAGTCGTAGCTATTCATTCGACTCGATGAACAGGGACAAGCGGCACTTTGTTCATGAATACTGTGAACATTTTGGCTGTGAATCAGTTGCATATGATCAGGAGCCAAAGCGCAATGTGGTAGCTACAGCTGCTAGAGACAAGGTAAGTGATACATCATGAAAATTTGTTGATCTGAACAGGAGACTGAATATTTTTTTATGGTTTTTTTTTTTTTGTAGGCCTGGTTACCTAGTATGAGTCTTTTAGAGGTGATACAAAGGGAAAGTGGCCAAAGGAAAATTCCAAAACCTGTAATAAGTTCAACTCATACGCCATCACAGAGGTATGAAATGTAAAGTAGTCTTGTAACTGTGCAGTAAACATTTCTTTCAGAAAGGTTTCCATAAATCATATAAGCAAAAATTAATGGAAAGTATATTTGTGTTGTCTGGGTGTTTTATTTTTTCCGCGTATGGATAGAGTGATACAGTTTATTTTGATTCTGATGCATTTCTGTGTTTGTTGATCATATTTGCATTGCAGTTTATATATATATACACACACACACACACACACATATAAATACTTCTCAAAGAGCTTTTATGACAATAATGAATGGTGTTTTTTCCCTCTCCAGAATTAATTTTGAACAAGTTGCTGGAGTTCCATGGTACTTGGTAGGGAGGCCATGTTCTTAGAGATCAGTGCCATATTTTTCATTCCATACCTTCTTGAGTTCCCAGTTCATCATATTTCTACACAGAGCATTCAGTGCAGAAGTCAGAGTTTGCTTTCCTGTTCATTAGTTCCAGTTCTGCAAATATTGTTTTTAATGTTATGTTTGGATGTTGTACATCTATAGCCCAACATGCCCAACAATTCAGCTCATTTGTTCGCATACTGTTTCTCAGAGCTGATGGTCATAGACTGATTTATTTTATTCATGATTTTTATTGCTTGTAGTTGTAGATACAGTGTTTGTCATAAGTGTTGTCACCATATGTTTAGTCCGGGCTTTTTTCCTTTACGCATTGTTTGAAGTTATCAGACATAAATTTCAAAAATTTCTGTGATTACCATGTTTGTGATTGTTAACTTTTTAACAATTTTTTTTAGTGTTTACAGCTGAAATTTTTCTGATTGTGGTCTTTTGGATATTGACACTGTGCAGTATTGTACAGTAATATTGGTGTTTTAGAAGAGCATGCTACCTCAGTCATCAGCCTGAAGGAATTGGTTTTAAGTTTGTTTGAAGTTATTACAGTGAAGCATGAGTGAATATGGAGGTAGCATGTTCCTCTAAAATGTTGTTATCAAGCTACAACTCTACACACTATCAAAACCCAGAAGACTACAAATTAAAATCATATACTACATTTTATAAGTAGTTCATAGTTATGTTCATGATTTATGTACAACCACCATTGGTTTAGTAATAGTCAAAACTGGAAAATGTTTTCATGAGTTGCCATGATATTTTACATTCAACCAAAATTTACTCTAATAGAGGTTACATGTTGTTTGAAATCCTATTACCGTATGTCATTTCAGGGTCCTGTATTAATTGGCACTAGATTCACTGTTGCCTTAAAAATGGTCCATCACTGTTGTTGTTAAGAGTTGTAGGAAACTGAAAAGTATGAGTTTGGAGTGGCTTCATATGGCAAAACATTTATACCAGATGTCATGAAAGTTTGTTGGTTCATTCATATATTGAAAGGGATGCTCCCAGTCGAAGTATTATAATAGTTGAAAGATTTTTCCTGAAAATGTTGTCATGTTTTCTGCACATATGAATTATGATTATGTGAATGACTAAATTGTTTTTTGCCATCATTTAAATAACATGTTCTTTTTCCTGATATGTCTTTTATGTTGCAGAACAATGGATGTTTTACCGGTGAAGTGTTCTCAGCCACAGTCAACTTTCATTTCAGTTAAATCAGCTAGTTCTGTTCCAGCCGTAAAATCCAGTCAGGAAGAAGTTGAAATTGATTATTTTGATTTCTCATAAATGCTGTCATGTTATTAATCTGAGAAGTGTCAGAATACTGAAAAAGCTGGGAAAGAGCATCTTTCATGGTGAAGGTATTAAAGATTACAAATTTGGAAAGCCTAAAAATACCATATAAAAGTGAATACAGTGTATTAAATACTGGATACTGGAACTCTTCAACATATCACCAGGGAGTACTCAGTGTTAGGTGGATATGAAAACTGTTCTGTGAGGATGACAACATATGTGCTTTTTTTCTCCTTGTCATAAATATTCTGCAGTTCTCTCAGCATGGTTCTTTAAAATGTTAATATTCCAAAACCCCGAATACCTAGACACTGTTAATGCGTTCTGTAATACCATCAGTATATTTTGAGGTTTTGTTTATTGGTTTCTGTCTGTGTGGTCAAACAACTGTCATCCCTCATAAGACCAGTTATAATATACATTCTCAGTAGGTACTAAGTTAGCACACAGTGTTTTTGAGTTGTGTATGTATTGTTGCATTGATTTGAAAGTCGTAATTGTTAAACTGTTAAATAAGTTTTATACAGATCTTTCAGGGGATATGCCATACTTCAGAAAAACAATCATGTAAATTACTTTGATATAACCAAAAACACCTACACCCAAAGTTAAAGGGTCACTGAAATAATAGTGAGAGAAGTTGTAAAGAATGAGAGCTGTTATGCATTTGTTGACGATCAAGTACATATTAAAACTAGGAGGAATTTGTAGGTCCTGTAGTGTTAACACTTGTACTTAGCATTTGAGTGACATCAAGACATTGATAGTATGAAACAGTAACACTAGTTTTAAAAATCATCCTTACAGTTCCAAATATGCTATATATAGCACAGTTGGTGTCACGTGGCTTGCCTTCACTAACGGCTCATGGATGGACCTGCACAGTGTATGTATAATGCCTCACACAAAACAGGTACAATACATGGAAGTGCAAGAAAACCACATTTTTCTCACATCAGTATCTCTGTAACCAAATTTGGATAGGTATTTTTGGTTATATCTAAGTAATTTACATGAACTTTCTCCAGAAATATGGCAGTTATTCTGAACAGGAACATTAAGGGGTATGGTTTATATTATTACGTGGTGCATCTAGTTTACTTTAGTTGGGGAATTTCTGTAAGTTCATGTGAATTTGAAAACAGTACTTTCTTCAGTGCACAAGTTTGCCTGCTGGATTGATCCCATTTTTGTATCATCTGCAGAACTCTGTTTGTGGAAGTCAGCTATGTTGTTGTTATGTACTATATACCCAAAAAAAAAAAAAATGTAGACCCCAAAAGTGAATTGTGATGAGAGTAGAAAGAAAATAAGATGGGTGAGAACTTTCTGCATTCTGGGAATAACATTGGTGTTGAATTATTCTTTATTTGCCCTTTCATTCTTCATGTTAGAATTAGTTTCCAACATTCGTATTTGCCCTTTACAGGGGTAAAATTACACCAAAAAACAAAACTTAAAGCAAGTGGTGTTCTACCTATATGTGATATAGGCAGGTGGGTGGAGATAAGTGTTGGATGTAATATAATAGTGTTATATATTTCAAATGCAACATAGTGCATTATTATACTACTGTGAACTGCTGATTGATTCTGCAGTCCAAGAGCTAGGAATGCAGGATTGTAAGTTGAAAGTAATAATTAAAGGTGATCTAGTTTTATTTGTTTATCATTTTGGGCAGAAATTTTAATGCATAGTTCAGGAAGTACAAAATTGTAAATGCATTTCCATTTAATGATGTATAGGAGAGACTGTGACTCTGCACAGTACCTATTAAAGTTGTGCAGTATGGTTGTTTGTATGCATGACATAACTTGAGAACCACTGAATGAATTTTTATGAAATGTTTATACTGTGGAGTGAAACTAAAATTTGTTGAACTGTTTCAGTGTTAGTTTGGATCAAATAATTTTAATGACATCACATGAAGACCTACGTACATGTTCCTGTTGCTTCTCAAGTGAAACATGCTAAATATTTAACCCTTTCCAGTCTGTTATAGCCAAATAAGGTGATAGCTTGTGACCAAGTTGTCATGCCTAACTAAGTGAATTACTTCCCTGTGTTAAGGGAATTACCTGAAAGATACAATGTGGAGTTTGCTGTTAATGAAGTTTGGAAGTTTACATTATAATTAAGTGGAGTGAAATGTTGATAAAAATACTACTTTAATAAAACTTCATGCTGAGAAATATCTCCTGTGGAGAGATTGATATTAATATTTCCTTCATTTAGATCACTGTGATTGATGTGTGAGATACTAATGAATGTCATCACTTCCAAGATGGTGACTACTGACTTTCACAGTGTTAGTACTCCAGTGATGTTGGCAGAAGTAATTCTCAAAATGCGCTAAGCTATTTAGTCAATTTTGTGAAAAAGAACAGCCATGCAAATATTATTTTACTGTGTGCACCACATCAGCACGATTTGGCAAATTGGTCATGTGTTAACAAAGAGGTAAGAAATATTAATAGAAAATTACTGAAACATATGAAAATTTTTCAGCATGTCACAGTAGTAACAATAGACCTCGGTGGGGAGTTTTTTTTTTAACTAAAAATGGTCTCCGTATGAACAATTTATGATATGATGAGCAAAACAAAACAACTACTGTTCTTGCAATTCTCAAAACAAAGGACATAAGAACCTATATGAAAAACCAGTCACAATATGAAGGTGATGTTCAAGACAAGACACGTGATGAGAAGTATCATATGATGCCTCATTAATGTAAATTTGTTAAAAAAAAAGTACTTCCAGTGACAGATTCCAAACTAAATTACTGGGTCAAGTGAATGGAAAAATTAATCACCTGTCTCAGTCCTTGGACATGCAAGGAACTGTTGAAGATCACAGCATCGCTAGTCAAGAAGTCCCATGTGATGCCTCACTGATGGGAACTAATGAAGGTAGATCGGCTCATGATGGAAACCACAGTGGATTCCTGGGTCAAGTAAATGGAAAAGTCAAGCACCTTTCTCAATTAGTAGACCTGCAAGAAACCTGTTGCAGATCACAGCAGTACAAATGTGGGTGTTACTCGTACATCCAAAAGACAACATAAACCACTTTAACTAAAAAAGAGGATTTTTCAATGATAAACAACCATCAAATACTGACTAGATTTTCCAAGGTGACTATTTCTAAGAACAAGAATTGCAAAATCAGTATTCCTAACATAAGTCAAGAATTCTCAACCATAAATTTTGAGTCCCAAGTAAATAATTCTTGACAACAGTTGTTTAACAGTAGTTTCCTAATGATTTGTCACAAAAATATTTTTGGTTTAAGAAAAAAAATTGTTGAGGTAATCAGCTTTTTTAATCCTAATTTTCCTCATATTTTATGCTTTTCTTAATACCACTTAAACCAGTTTGAACTGAGTCAGATAAATCTATACAATTATAAACTTGGGGCAGTTTATTGTAGACAATCTGTAGAAAGGGGTGGAGTGTATGTCTTTGTTCATAGATCTGTATCATATCAATTTACAGAGCACCTTCTGGTAATTTGGATTTGTTTATTATTGGATTAGATATAATTATGTAGACCCTTTAAAGCTAATTTAACGATTATAGTATGTGGTGATATGTAAACAGTGAATAGAAATCATGGTTTGATGCTATGTTACGCTGTTGTAATTTATCTAGTATAGTAGACTTTCCTACAAGAATTCAAACTAAACCTCGTTTCTGTGATCAACTGTATCTTTATTGATACCTTGAAAATTAATAATTATACCATTTCTTCATTAATTAATGGCCTATCAGACCATGACACTCAACTTTTTGTGATGAAAGACGTTAATTTCCAAATGCAAAATTGTCTTACTCACACTTTTAGACATATAAATAAATACTCTATGACTTAATTTCAAATTAAATTAAGTTACGTATCTTGGGCTGATATCTTGTAACAATCATAACAAAGAGATTAATATGATGTTTAATTCCTTTCTTTATACCTACTTGAGGACTTTTCTGTTCTAGTTTTCCCAAAATCAAATTAAACTAGAGAGTTAATAATAATTCATGGATTACAAAGGGTATAAAAATCAAAACAGTCATGATGGAGATATATGTGACAATCTCTGAGTTAATTCTGATTCGTTAATTAACTATTTCCTCTCAATGGCTAAGAAAATCACCCAAAACATCAAGTATAATATAGACAGTGATAGTAATCTAATGCTTTACATTTTTCAATCATTTAAAAACCCCTTTTTGTTAAAAATTAGCTAGTCTTAAACTGAAGGAATTGAAAGGATTATTAATTCTTTGATATTAAAAAAATCATATGGGTACAATGAAATCTCTATGGAAATTCTAAAATTAAGCACTCTTTTTATTAGTTCTCCCTTAAATCACATCTTTAAGAAACCTTTATAATCGGGAATCCTCCCTTTTCATTGAAAAATCCCATTATAAATCCATTGTTTAAAAAAGGGTGATAGGAATAACATGCTCAACTGTAGACCTATATCAGTAAGTACTTCATTTCCAAAGGTCCCTGAAAATATTGTGTATGAAAGGCTTCTGCATCATATAAATGCCAATAATATATGAGCTGATGAACAGTTTGGATTTTGAAGTAAGCCATTAACTGAAAAGGCTTCCCTTCAATTACTTAATGAAATATTATATGCTTGAAACAACAAGCCCATGGTTGGTGATAATTTTTGCAGTTGAGAAAAAGACTTAGACTGTGTCCATCATGATGAATTATTGTCTAAATTAAAGTTCTATGGAGTAACAGGGAAAACCTCTTTGGTAGTTAAACTGTATGTAGAATTTGGACACAAAAGAGTGGTTTTTAATGATCAATATGCCAGTCATAATACTGTGAGTGGGGAAAACCAAAACATTCTGTCCCTCATGGATCATTGATACATGGTCGTTTCCTTTTCTCACTTTAGGTTCACAACCTACAAAAAAATCACAAAAACATTCGAAACAGCTCCTTTTGCATATGACACTGGTATAATTATTGCTAACCCCAATCCTCTAGCTTTTATGAATGAAATTAAAAAGGTATTAAAGATATATATATATGAATGGTTTATTGTGAACTTATTATCTTTAAATATTGAAAAAACTTACTTCATGCAGTTTTCATCTAAGAATAGGTCTCTTACTAACTTGAATATTATAATGATAAAGTAATTATCTACTATCTCCAAAATAAAGTTTCTTGGAATAATAATTGATAACATACACTCATGGAAAAGTCATATAGATGTGAATGTGCCTAAAGTCATTGCAGTCTCTGGAAAGTAAATGTAATATACTATGCATATTTTCACCACATAATGAATTATGGAATAATTTGAGGGTAAATTCCCCATGTTGTAATACTATTTTTAAGATAAAAAAGAGGATTGTCAGAATTATAATTGATGCCAGAACTAGAGACTTGTAGAAAATATTTCAAGAAATTAAATGTTTTACCATTACAGTCACGGTATATACTCTCACTTGTATTTTTGTAACAAATAATAAGAACCAGTTGAGTAAAGAGAAACCAACTTGATGCCACTTGTTTTATTATTACTTTATTTAGTGCTCAACATGTTTTGGACGTTAATACATCCATCCTCAGGAGCTTGCAACTAATGTGTAGTTATTTCATGGGTTGTATCTGGTTCGGTGGTTCTGGAAAGTGAAATAAATTATATCAGCAGCCTTAAGGTAAGATTCTGGAATAATATTGAACGCGTAATCATTATTCAGCACCCCAATATGTCAACGGTAATAATGCTGACAATAATTATTTACTGCATTAAGGCCTGTAATAATGTGCAACGTGAAAATAATGTATTGCAAAATTTTTATCCTTGGCATCGCGATAAAATTGGCATTTGATACCATGGATACCACGTCGTATGTTTTTCATGTCTTATGATTGGCGACCATGATCCAAGATGGCGTCGGATTTGACAGACGTGGTGTGTCAAACTGATTCTTGAGTGCTATGAGACGTATGCGTTTCTAACTTAAGTTTTAAGCAAGGGCGGTCACCATAAATGCCATTATTATCCATGTTTTAGATATTTGTATAGTTTTCCTGAAGGGTTGTTTGATATTTGTTCGCAAGTTTGTAGAGTGTACGACTAGATACGAGATTTGTCTTGTGGTTTTGGAACTTAAAGAATGGTGAAAATTTATGCTTTGAGCGTGCTGTTTAAGGGGCCAAATAATGCAATTTGGCTGAAATCCGCGTACGAACTAACGACATTTAGTTTTTTTCAAAGAGGTAGTGTTCAAGAATTCATGGCGTTTGTTAGTAAAACAATTGTAGAAAGAACACAGACTGCTGCAAGACAGTCGGTGAAAGAAGGAGGTAAATAGGGTTTGCCAAATGGGGGATGCGGACATACATTACACATACCTTGCGTTATATTAAACGCCGCCGTTTTTTTTTCAGAATACATGTGTCACGTGTATGTTCGAGGAGATAACTTAGCTGGAGTTTTGATATCAGACCATGATTATCCCCATCGTGTCTCACACACATTGCTTACCAAGGTAATAGCGTAATTTAATGTAGTAATTTAATATGTTTGAAGGAAAAGATAATGCCATTATAATAAATTATAAATCTTCATCACCTCTACCAGCAATTAAAATACTTAATACCCAAATTATGAAGCAGGAACTGTACGAATGTGATCCTTTGACAATTTCTATATGCTTAAGGTTTTTGTAACCTAATTTTGATCTATGGTATGTGAAAATAAACAAACAAATAATGCGTATGTTGTAATGCAAGCAGCAGTTGTCTTTGTAGGTTCTCTAATACAGTGTTTTCAGTTGTCAATGTTTTTTTAAGTGCCTCTTGCCTTGTGATGTGAATCAATAGGTGTACTTTACGAAAGTATGTCTAGAAAACTCTCTGCAGTAACATGTTGCTTAAAATGGCTTGATGATCATTCCAAGGGTTCACTGACAAGCACAATAAGCAAAACTCATACGTGCATTTTCAGACTTCCACTGTGGTGTGAATGAGATCTGTGCTCCTTTGGGATTTTACACAGCATAGAGTGGGAGTTACATGCTGATGTTTTGGGAACACCCATCAGTTGTGTTCAAGGGTGAAGCAGCCAGTTTCAAGGACTGCTTCACCGTATGGAGGAAATAAACTATTGAATGAATTTATGGACTAGTAAGACAAATTTTGGAGGAGGAAAGGATACCTGAAGAATGGAAAGATACAATAGTAGTTCCTATACACAAAAGAGGAGACAAAGATAGATGTGAGAATTACAGGGGAATAGCATTAGGAAATGCAGCTTACAAAATTTTGTCGAATATAATGTTGAGAAAAATTAAACCATATATTGAAAAAGTCATGGAGGACTATCAGAATGGATTCAGAGATGGAAGATTTGTAATTGACAAACATTTTAGCAATGAAAATAATAAGCAAGAAAACTTGGGAGTATAGAGTGTACAATATTTATTTATTGATTTTCAAAAGGCTTATGACTCTATACATAGAGACACGCTATGGAAATGTATGGAAGAATTTAAAATTCTTACTAAATTAATAAATATGTGTAAAACGTGTGTACAAAAGGCAAGAAGTGCAGTTAGAATAGAAGGAACATTTTCATCTTTTTTTGAAAATAAAACAGGATTGAAACAGGGTGACCCTTTATCACCAATATTATTTAATTTGGCATTACAAAAAGTGATACAGAGTATAAAAATGTTTTCTAGTGGTATAAAGATTAGTAAAAAACAATTGAATATATTAGCATATGCAGATGTCATTATATTAATTGGGAAAAATGAAGTAGAAATAAGAAAACTTTTTGTAGAAATGGAAAACGTTGTTAGAAAGTTAGGACTACAGGTAAAGCAAAAAAAGACAAAATACGTGTATATGATAATGGAAAGGAAAAACAGTTTAAAATAAAATAGGACATTTTAAAATAAAAATTTACAAATTTGAAAGAGTTGAAAATTTCAAATATTTAGGAGTCATAATTAGTGAAGATAGCAATTACCAAATAGACTAGCAAGAAAGAATTAAAAAATGCTAGCAAAACATACTTTATGCTACAAAAATTTTTTAAAAATAAAAACATATCAAATAAACTAAAATTAAGACTAAAGAACACAATAATAGACAAAGCATTAACATATGCATCAGAAACCTGGATACTTTCAAAGAGAGATAGAAAGCAAATGAACATTTTTGAAAGGACAGTGTTTAGAAGAATTTTAGGCCCAATATATGACAAAGAAAAAGAAAATTGGAAGGTGTTAACCGATAAAGAAATTTATGCAATTGTTAAAAACCCTGCTATAACAGAGACAATAAGGTTAGATAGATTGCGATGGTTTAGGTATGTACAGAGAGTGGAAGGAAATAGAATTCCCAAAGAGTATTATATATGAATTTGGGAACAACAAGATTGAGAGGTAGGCCAAGAAATAGATGGCAAGATGAAGTGAGAGAGGATGGAAGAATAGTTGGTGGAGATGGGTGGCAGGAGAAAGTACATAACAGAGAGGAATCAAAGAAGCTCCTGAGAACAGCAAGGAATCGTTGCATTCTGCACATGCCAATGGAATGAATGAATTTTAAAACCCTACATCATGATCGAAAAATATTTATACTTTTAATGACATTGTATGAACTTAATCTATGTCTAGACAATTAATACAGTTTTAATATAATTTCAGCATGGTAAAATACTGTAAGCTGCCTGTACAGACCTCCTAATGATGAACAATTGTTTGTTCGAAACATATTGTGGATAATTTAATTGAAATAAATTATTAAGAAAAAGTGTGCATCTTGTTAGTCTTGCTCACTTTTGTATACCTGGGGAAAGTTAGGAGGCAAGAAACTTATTAATTCCACTGTTTTGTTTAACAGACCCCTAATGTTCTGGTGATACACCATAAAACTATACGTCTTATTCGAATTTGACAGAGGATCATTACTTGCTTGAAGCTGCCACTTTAACTGATTAGAATCTTGGTTCTCACATTTCTGATTATCTTTTTGTCTACTGAGAGTTCGCATAACCGTAATAGAACTATTTATCATGGAGTTATCTCCTACACTGTGATCCTTGTTTACCATTAAAAATCATCAGATCTCAGCAAAGGAGACATATTTGGTCTAGTAGATGTTCTCTAAACAACTTTTTTTTTTTTTTTTTTTTTTTTTTTTTTTTGTTGGAATTTTTTGTTTTTGTTTTTTTTTTTATTTTTGATTTTTTGAGGGATCAAATTTAAATTTTTTTTGAGGATAATTAA
>Ga0123357_10009710_pt1 | contig 12165 bp, 6 predicted proteins | sample TergutEmb28metaG_FD_89873 | JGI IMG/M metagenome (GOLD analysis project Ga0123357, IMG submission 89873) | Embiratermes neotenicus P4 segment gut microbial communities from Petit-Saut dam, French Guiana - Emb289 P4 | ecosystem: Host-associated > Arthropoda: Insects > Digestive system > Gut ...
AATGAGATGGGCTGGACATGTGGCGCGTATGGGTGAGGAGAGGGGGGTGTACAGGGTCTTGGTGGGGAAACCGGAGGGAAGGAGACCACTGGGGAGACCTAGGGGTAGATGGGCGAATAATATTAGGACGGATCTCCAGGAGGTGGGATGTGTGTATATGGACTGGATTGGGCTGGCCCAGGATAGAGACAGGTGGCGGACGCTTGTGAGTGCGGTAATGAAACTTCGGGTTCCGTGAAATATGAGGAGTTTCTTAACTAGCTGCAGACCAGTTAGCTTCTCAAGAAGTACTCTGCACCATGAAGTAAGTAAGTATGGAGTAAGTTTTGCATTGGGTCACAGAAAAGTGCCCCAGTTCAACACAGTGAACAAGTACATGTTCTGATGCTTGTACCTCCTTCATGGAGGACTCAAGAAATATAACATATACCTTTGTTGTGCCTGTGTGCAACATTGAGTAAAGCACAATCATTGAATATAAAGAAATGTGCTGTTTTTGCTAATTCACAACACAAACGCTGTGAAATATTTGAAGCAATCAGTGGCACAATGATGTGAAGTTTCATGGGAATGAGAACAACTCTCAAGTATATACAGCAAAACAGCTTTTTTTTTTAGATTGTGGTGGAAAAAGAGAATGTTCATATATCAAAGTTGCTTCTTGCTAACCTAAAAGAACTGTGCAGTGGATTTTGTAAGGGAAGTAGAAAGAGGCTAGGATTTTATAAATTTTGTGAACATAGAGCTTGTTCCAGATATGTGGAAGGTTGACTTGTCGCAACACCCACATGACAGCACATCTCCTTCCTCTGTCACACAACATATTCAGTTTTCCATCTTTCCTCACAGCTCTCCTTCCTCTTGTTCGCACTACACTGCTCTGCACACTGACCCAGGCAACAGTCGCTTAACCATCAAAGCTCATCTCCTTCCTGTCTCCAGTCAATATACTGCTCCCTGTGCCAAGTCAGTCTTCAAGACTGCAACTGTTTCTCCATCATACATCACAGCAATGCTCCCTCTCCTTCACTCTCTCTATCTCCAGTCCCTGCTTCTTAACCATTCCAGCAAAACGGCTGTTTTAGATGCCACAGACACGGGTAATCGTTCTACTAGCCACGCCTACCAACTCTGCCAACTAGCCAATGGCAGACCAGCCAGGACAACAGGAGATCAGTATAAAAGAGGCCAGTTTTCCAAGCTGTGACCATAATCAGTCAAGCCCCTCAGCCTGACTTCAAAATCGTTAGAGCAAGCATATTCCCCTGTTAGAGTTTAGGTGTCTGTTACTGAGCCCAGCAATGCAGTCAAACACAGGAATGGCTAACAGACAGGGGGATGTCGACTTGCACTTCGCGCAAGTCTCTGCCCCGCATTTAACACTTTGGCTTGGCTGGCTGTGACCATTCATGGCCCTCTACAGAAGGAGTACACATCAAGAGAGGGATATCAGCTTTGACACATCAAGAAGGAAGAAACAACACCCGACTGCCCGGCCGTGATGCTTCATGTACTGGGCACTCCACCGCCGAGCCAAGCATGCTGCCAGCAGCACTCGGCCCGCAACTGAACCACCTCTGACAACAAACGCACCAGTGCCAAGCCGCTTCACCACAGGTGCACTTTAATCATGGAATTACAGCAGCAAGATAGAACACGATACTCTACAACTTTTAAGACTTTAATAAATAATGTTATATGTGTTTACTGTGATTGTTCACTGCAAACAATCCTACAGCATCCCACAGACTCATTTGGTCCGTGTCATCTATTGCTGTCATCAAAATGTTGGGATAATGTTGAGTGTTCTCCCTCAGTACTGCTGTGACTGTATGTCATTATTATATATGGCTGTGTAACATTGGCAGAGTAAGTTATATGATGCACATGTTTGAAGGTATCCTGGCAAAGTTCTGTGTGTGTTTATGCTTCACTTGATTAATGTGGAATTCAAATATGACTGTGACCCTGTTGCATTTTGTGTATGGCTGTATACAGACAGGATTATGTTAGTCACTTTGCAGTTGCCTGACATAGTTTATTAACTTTGCCAGCTTCACATCAAAAAGAGTGCAAAGAAACCTCTATAGATTCAGAAGTCCTGCTGCTTTTAGATTTAGCAGTTACAATTTTGTAGTTCAAGATGAATTACAGAGCAGTTGAGGACAGAGTGGCCCAATGCTGCTAGCATTCTTGGCTATAGCGTTGTGAAGGATGAGGCAAAGGGAGAGAAGTGTTTTCTTTGAATAGTATGGTTTAACTGCCCACATAGCAGAACATTGTTTTTCTACGGGGAATGTTTCCAGTCTGCATAATTTCATGATTCGGTGACATTCTTTGCTCATTTCAGTACCTGTAACTAACAATGTCAGACTTTTGTTGTTGGATGTGTGAATGTTACTTGCCCTCACTGCACCCAAAAAGTGAAGGGGAACTGTAGCAGCTACTTGCACTTTATTGCAGTGAGTTGTGTGTAACTTTATACTCTGAAGATCATGATGTATCAAATGTCACGAGGGTCATCTGGAACAAGTAATCTTCAAAAGTAAGATATGAATTCTAAACTCCAGTCTTTATTCTAGTTATTCCTTAACATTTTGATTTGTAGTGGATTCTGTTGCAGTTTCCTATGGAAAAACATCACAACTTCATGCCCTATCCTGTGTTCACATTACAGAGAGAGTTACTGTACACAGTAACAGACCTATGTTTTTATGTTCTGTGGAAATATAAAAGTCTTATTTATTTTTGTTCAATGCCAAAATGTATTTCGTGAGCATGAAAAGTAGAAACCTTGTCATAATTGTAGGGAGATTTTCAAATAAGGACTATAGACACTGTGTATGACAGCCAGTTCCTTTGACTTAGTTAGTGTTCATTTATATAGCATTAAAAACACTTAAAAAATTTGCAGCTGAACAATTATGAAATGTATTTCAGCGTTCTAAGGAGGCCAAGGCCCCCGCAGGGCTGTAGAGCCGATGATGATGATGATGATGATGATGATGATTTCAGCATTCTGGAAGCCATTACTCATGTTGAGAATTGCAACACCAGTACTTTACAGTCTTCTATGTAATGAATGTGGGTACATTAATGCCAAGGGTGATTAAAATCTAAAATGAAAGATTTACTTGTTTGTTGTGGGATGTCCCATAGACAAATTGGAATTGGTGGGTAACTGATGTGTTTATGTTATAAATGTTGCAAATTTATATCTCCAGTTTTGCAATTTGGGTGGTAAATGTTATTTTTCTATGCAGCAGTATGGCTGGTGACAGTGGGCAGAAGAAGGAACATCATTTGAAAACTGTTGTGGGTCAGCTGATAGCTTACAGTCATATGTTTAAGTAAGTTTCAAGTGTTCATTATATCCATTTAAGAACTCAGTTTTTATGGGATATTGTGCTCTATCACTGGTGTTTGTTCACCTACATTTCAAGCCCATGTGTTGGCCTCATCTTCAAGGGTTGGTGGTACAATGACAATGATACCACCACAGTCTCGAAACACTGGGCAGCGAACACCCAGTGATGATACACAGTATCCCAGGAGAGCAGTGTTCTCAACTGTTTCACTTTGAAACCCTGGAAAGTCACAAATTTACCTGAATTAAGAAAGAAAATATTCAATTGTCAATATAGATGGAACCTTCTCTATGCTTGAACTTGAAAACTGAACTCAGTTTCTACTTGTGTCATAATTTGGTGATGTTGCAGTGTTGTTGCTGTTGCTAGTTGGTGTTGATATGGACAGCTTCTTGCTATGTTTACCTTACCCACATTTAATAGAAGTGTAGTAGGTGAAACTGTGAAATCCAGTTACCCTTGTGACTCTTTTCAGTCACTGCAATCATCATTGACTGATTTGTATCTTCCAGAATTAGTATTGATAGGTGTAACTGAGATGTAGTTATAAGCCACTTAAATGGTTTTCATTCCATTGACAACAATTAATTTTGTAATTGCAGTCACCATCTCCTTTCTCTTTCATACCGGGCACTTCTGGTATGAATGTTTTGTGTAGTCGATGTTTTCATACACCAGAGTTTGCATGTAACTTGTGGTGTTTGGGGGTTATGTGCAAAGGTCAAGCGTGCTGTGTTTATATGCCATAAGATTTATGCACTACACGTTAATAAGCAACAGTTTTTCTTCCTTTTGAAGCACGGAGGCCACTGGCATTATGTCTTTATAGAAACTTTCATTTTGGCTGTTGGACAAGTCTTTGTCTTTTTTATGCACTGCAGTGCATAGAAAAAGTTCAAATTTGCCTGTGACAGATGGCCAGACCTTTCATTCTCCCCTTTATTGAAGTAGAGTAGCATAGGCAGAACATGGTCTTGTACTTTTTTCCTCCATGACATGCTTTTCATTTAATTGCTGGTACTTTATTAGGATGAATTCTCAATATGTTAATCATTTTAGTTGCTTCCTAATATAAAACGGGAGTTTTCATTACCACATACACCATGGTACCATAGATACTATTTGTGTTGCTAGAACAAGGCCACAAGTTACATTTGTGGAGTTCATGCATGAGAATCAGCCGTTTCACATAGCTTTACGACGACATCTTGGAATCTGCAAGAATCTGACAATTGGAAAAGTTTACAAGATCACACATCTTAAAAAAAGGCGGATGCTATACAGTGTAAGTTTTTTGCTACATTGAGCCTAATGTCTTTTTTTGGGTGATATTGTATCGTTGTGTATTGCTCAATAGAGTGTTCATTATCCAACCAAACAACACCATACAGATCTAGTATATTAGTCTTTTATTTTTCACTATAACTTGTTTCAGCTGTCCAGATCGGCCATCATCAGGTAGGTATTGGATACACGAAAAGAATATAACATTCTTTTGTGTATCTGACACCTACCTGATGATGACCGATCTTGACAGTCGCAACAGGTTATGGTGAATAATAACAGACTTATATAGAACTGTATAGTGGCGTTTTGAACACCTTACTGAATGTCTTTCATGTTTGGTATTTTAATTCAAAATCATTATTAGATTTGAAGAAACTTCCATGCTGTAATACAACAGTCAACAACTCTTTGTGTCTGTAATTGAAAGTTCCGTAAGAAAAGCTCACCATTAAACCTTAACTTCATTTCACTTTGGGTCTCATCCCTAAAACGTATTTCCATAATTTCCACCATTGCATTATCCTATTAAGCATGCTGGTAAAGCATGTCTGTGTTGGAGGTGCTTAGTTGGAATCTCAGCTGGAACAAGCTTGTCCTAACTGAAGCATTTTAATGGTTGTTTTGTCCCTCCAGACAATGCTACAACAGCACCGTGATTGACTATGGCAGCTTTCCTCCACATTCATTCTCATCATATGTTGGTCACCCAACTATAGGACACTGCATAGTCTGAGTGAAGAAATGTAGTATCTGTGTTTCTCCTGGCCCCTTGCTGAAGGAATTTCTCCAATAAAATTATATATGTATATTCCTGCCAATTTACCATCTACGTTGTCACTCTTCTGTTTAGCGGAATTGACATCACCTGGTAATCTGCTGACTGCAATTTATTTTATTTTTCTTAGGTTCAAATATGAGATAGGATGCCTCTGTTCCTGAGATTCAATTTCCAGCAGCATAAGCACGGATTTGTCTTTACCACTGCTTGTAGATGGTTTTTTTTGTTCCATCCGGTCTATCTGATAGTTATTAAAGGCTGTTTGCGTAAAACAGTTAAAATGATTTTGAAGTGACACTAATCACTAACCCGCATCTAGTGTTGAGGTTAATCTTTGTTTTCTTTATGATATATTTTATGAATTTTTTAGTACCTCAGACTATGTAGCAAGAAGTGATGATTGATGAAAAGTTGGTAAGCATTGCGAAGGAAGCAGACATGGTCTAATTGATGTAGCATCTCAGCATTTACCTGGAGAGGCTGAGGAAAATCATGAAGGCGTCCTTGTATTCAGTATCTTAGCCTAGTTTTGGTCTGGGAACCTAACTGAATTCCAAGTATTGCTGATATACAAATCAACTGTCAAGATTTGTGCTCTCTTTTGTGTCTTTGTGGCATATTTAACCTTTTGTCTTACTGTTTGCTTAGTGCACACTGTCAGTTACCAGGGCAAGTTTGTTGCTGGGCTATTATTTCAAATAGTGTATGAAAATTTATGTCCTTATTCTTTCCTGTTCATTATGTGTAGTCATTCTCCCATACATCACTGCTTAATCCCTGCAGACCCTTGGACCAAATAGTGATGCGATGAATCTCACCAGATTTATAAGTACATAAGAGGCTTTTACTCATAAGCCACTTCACGAGCCAGGTGACTTATCTTTTTCTGGTTTAAGTTGTAGAACTTGTCACAGCTATCTCTTCTCATACAGTACTACATTTAAATATTAACTTGTGAGAGCAATTAATGGTATCATAATTTGCCTTTTTAGGATGGTGAATCAGTCCAACTTTTGGAAACAACACAGAAATCAAGTTTCATGCTTTTGTTGGACAGTGGACAGATGTTAACAGAGCCGGATTTGGGCACAGTCACTTATGAGGTGAGTAATACGAGTTGATTTTATTCATCTCGGATCTGACTTATATTGTCAGAATGACGGAGCATGCTGATTGATTTGCAGAGTCATATCTCTTCTTCATGTTCCCTGTCTTGACAAGCATAATTTACTGGGTTTGTCTGTGGGATGTTTGGAGTTCAAATCTCAGTCTACAGATTAGCTGTATTGACTCAGGGATTTGTGACTTTCATCAGTATTACCAGGCAAATGCCAGAATAGCACCTGACATTTGGTTGCAGCCACTTACTGCCAGATCTTGTCCATTTCATCAGTACTATATGATTTGAGCCATTGACAGTTTTTTAATATAAGCCATAAAAGATAAATGAATACATCTTTCCCATCTCCTTACATTTTCCTTCTTCTTTCTTCTTCTCATTGTGTGTCATATATGCAATAGGTAAGATAGGTCACCGTTCATGTGTACGTACATTTTTGTCATACCAGTACGTTCTTCACCAGCAAATTGATGTGTTTATGTCCCTGTAAAAAAGTCTTATAACTGTTTGAACACTTGCCCTTTTTGTATCAATATATAAACTATCTAACTTATATCAAATAACTTTGCCTATAGTTGTCTCTGACGTATGTCAGTCCTAAGTCTTAAAATTAAATTTTCCATTCCTACATAGATGCAGTTTACACATTCCTTTGCAATCACTGACATTACTGATAAAGTCAGTGGCAAATGGAAACTGATAAGTTGTATACAAGTAGAAAAGTATAGTCAAATATGAAGACCCGATGTGACTAGCAACATACAAGCATGGGTATTTACAATGAGGGAGTTATAGTTCCAGAGCCAGAGCTTTGGGAAACCCAGCCAGAGCTGGCCTGTCTAAACATAACAGTGCCAAGATGCCTGTCACAGATCCCTGCTTTACTCAATAAAACACAAATAAGCATGTAACTAGGAACATAACTAAAAATAGAATGAAAATAGAATTTCAAGTGTTCTAAATTGAATGGTTGATTCTGTACCACTTGTTATGTCTTTGTGACCTCTGTACTGAGGTCACTTGGCCTTCTGCACATGCAATTTCCCTTATGTGATACCTCTCCCCTATGCACCAACCTCTCTCCTCTGTCCTGGCACACTACATACTGTCATTCTTGCTTTTGAAGGGGGAATTTCGAAATGTGTTTCATTCATGATGACAGGAAGGCCTGGCATTTTCTAGCAGTGGCCTTTCATTTTGTAGGGAAGGCAGGTTTTCTGGTTTGGGTGGCATGTGGTGTATGAGGTACATGCTTTTCCTTTGGCAGAACATGTTTCTCATTCCCATTAGTATATTGTAAACTCCCAAATTCTGTTCCTTCATCGTTGCTAATTACTCATTTATCTTTGTTAGTTCCATACATTGTATTATAAGAATGGTTTGTTTTGTTTTTACTAGTCTGAGTATTAATTTTCTTCTGATGTTTGTGCTCTATCATTTTTATGTTCCACAGCTGGTTTAGTTTAATGGAGTGGCACATCATAAAATGAACCATTGTCACAAAATGGAATAACAAATAAATATACAAGTGAAGTAGGACACTAAATAATTAGTACGTTCTTATTGGCAGTTAAAGCATGTTTGTAGCAAATTAATACAAAAAATTGTTGTTGGTGGTGGTCAAGATTTAAAAATAGGGCTTGTTTGTCAGAATGTTGCATTGAAGGTACACGTAAGATGTTTTTAACCAATAGAAATGGGAAATATTTTAACAAAGGTACTTGGACCAGGTGTTTTAGATAACTATGTATGTATTTATGTAAAACTTATTAGATAAGATTTTTACATGTCAAATCTGAGTAGCATTTGTACACGTACCATGTGCCGTTCTTAAAGACTGTAGGTCCCAAATATGTTGGATAGGGATAAATATGTTTGAAATTATTGATTCAAGATATTTTATGCACTGCTACTTTGTGTAATGTGGTTACATGATGCCTGCTGTTGTTTTCTCAGTCATCATAAAGAATGATAAATGCACAACATTTTTTTATATGTGGGCAATAATTGGTTGAAATTTTTATGTTGCCACATATTTTTCCAAGAACTTTAATTTGATTTTATGGTACTTTTTTCTTTTCTCTTTTGAGTCTCCAACGTGACAGTTTCTAAATGATCTTCACAAGGGTCTCTTGTTTTAACCTTTAAATTCATCTGTTTCTAAATATTGATTTTATCAGTTTGAATTTCTGCTCTACTTGTTTTCCTAACAGCATTTTCCTTAATTATGGCCTAATGTTCATTATCAGAGGCAGCCTGTCTGAAAGATCAGGTATGTCATATTTGAAAGTGCTTCTACTCTTCTTTTCTGCTTCTCTTCCTCCTCCTACTTGGCATCGTAACCCTTTCCACACTAATTTGCACCCTTACTCATCAATCAGATTTATTTTTTCAATTTTTCCGTAAAATGAAAGTTGTTTTCAAACAATTTAATAGTTCCACCCATAAATAAAACATGTTGGCATTTAATACTAATATTATTGTCCATAACATTTCAGTTGAAAGGACTGTTTTACATTGCCTGAATATGTGACACTTTTCCAAGCATTCAGCAGGATGAAGCCTAGGTGCTTTGTGAAGGTATTGCAGGAACACTCTTTCATTTTTATTACCTTCAACTTTTCTATTGCTGTGTACTGCACAATCCTTGCTGTTACTTCTGTTTCTGTACATGAAATATGGATACTGATTCAATTGTTCCTCATCAGACGTTAGTTGGTTGGTTAATTCCCCCCTCCCCACACTGCCAACAGATTGTCTACAGTCTGTATTTCTTGTGAGTGATGATGATCTTTTCTCTGTAGTTGGACACAGTTTTAGCTTTTACAAACTGAATGTTGTTATGGTGAAAGACTGTTATCCCAGTGCCTGAACATGAAGCAGGAACCTCGTTCAGCTTATATGTGGCCGTTGTTATCTGGTGGCCATGTTCTCTTGACTGCATTCCATGCTGTGGTGATAAGGGATGCAAAACCTTACTAACTGGTAGAAGCCTTCTACTATGAACTTTGTGAATTTACCACCACATAGACACTGTGTGCTGAGTGTTATCTTCATTTGTTACATTTTTTTGTATAACTTTTAGTAGTTTGTCCTAGCAACAACAGATGGCAGATGTGTTATATTTTCCCACATCAAAGTACTTTTTTTTTACATAAATTTTTAGCTGCTGTGTATGACAGAAGTGAGAAGAATAGGAAACGGTTAATATAAGTTTATGTGTTATGTTAATATCTGTTGGAATATTTTTAGGGTGAAGTTGTTGACACATGTGATTCACTGGGAATATACCAAATGCATGATGGCACTCAACTTTTTCTTCTGTTCCTAATGAAATATGCAGATGTTCCTCTTCCAAGTGTTGGCCAAAGAGTGTCTGTGTACAATGCACATTGGTGGAAAAGCGAATGTGATGACAAATATGATCTTGTTCTCTGCGGTAGAAGCTGCATTGTCTTGCAGTAAGTGAAAAGTTATATTTTCATTGATTACAATGTTTCTCTGTTTAGTTGGTGCAATACAGCCATATTTTTGTATATTTACATTACAATATATGCTTGAATTTGCAACATGTTCCTGTATCTACTTCTGTCTTCAGGTGTAGTTCACAGAAATGTCAAATTGTAGTGTGTCTGTCGTAAAATATATAAATAACAAAATTAGGAGATATCACTTGAATAAAGTGCATAGAATTATTAAAATAGATATAGTGTACAGCTGAGCATCATTGTTTTAGTTTTGAGTCCTTGTGCTTGTTGACTGGTTAACTTGAATATTTGGTGAGGCAATGAGGTTATAGATTTGAAAGTTTTCTATAAGTTTCAAGACTCTATTGCCACAGTGTTGAAACTGATGCCATATGTGTTCTAATGTTGCAACATGGACAGAATTGTTCTTGCCTCTGTATACATACACATACTGTGTTTGTCAGTGATTGGTGGGTGAAGGGCTGCTGTTAGATACACAGTGTGGAGCGCATGTTGCTGGGACAGGTTTCGAAAAGGATGGAATGAGGACATAAAACAGACAAATTTAAATGGCTCAGTTTCACATACAATGATTTTATATGTGCTTTGAGTGGTGATTCTGATATTTTAGGTTATGTAGATGAGATTAACGGCCTTTGAATGACAGAATGGTTAGTAAACATTTAGTGAATTAGGAAGGATGTTGGAGTATTCGTGGCCAAATGTGAGATGTCATAAATTTAATATAATTCATTCTGTGCACTGTGTCTGTAATTGTTCAAATATACCAACATATGCACATAACAAAAATTAAAAATCATTCAAAAGAATAAGCTTGTACACCTTCCTACTTAGTACACACTGTTACACACAAGAAGGACTTGAATGTTTTGGTTCGAATATGTCAAGACTAGTTGTATAATTTTAACGTTTTAATGTTGTACATGAAACAGTAATGTATTGGTATTAGGCATACCTTTGTTCTGAGATCTCCCTGAATTTTGCAATTTAATTGCCAAAAAATATAGGGTATTACAAGCTTATGAATGAGTTTTAATTCCTGCATTTGCCAGCAGAGAAACCAGATGTCCCCAAGATGTGAAGCAAAATTGGTATTGCAACATGGTAATGATGTACTTATATAATATTAGTTTTGCAGAGGACTCAGAACATCATGTAGAAGTTAATTTAAGCCATCAGTAACAGCTCTTGCAATGAGTTAAAGTGAATGAACATGTTGTAAGGGAATTAAAATATGCATGGTCTTTGTAAAATTTTATCAGTGGCCTCAAATGCAATGTATAGCTTTTAAATCCTTGCCTGGTGGAATTGCCATCATCAAAAATTCACACATAGGGCCACAACCTCAAAAGATAGGGAAAAAATGTTTTATTGCACAATTTGGAAGCAAATTGGCTTTCAATGCAGTGTGATAAGGACACGTCTATAGTTACTGTCCTTCTTCTTACTATTTGTCATGTTTGTAGCAAGTACATGTGTTTTTATATTCAGAGCACATAACTTAAGGCAGTTGCCCTGTAAAATTGTAGTTTCCCAGATGAATACCTTATTGTCCCATGTGTGTGGCATGTCAGAGTACTCTTTAAGTATTTGTGGTAGTCCATAGACATGTATAGTACAACACCACAACTGCTACTCTAGCTCATTAAGTGCAAATTGAATAGTATACACAAACATAAAGGCTGCTATACATAAGCAATTTGGACATGCAGGAGAAACATCAATGGATTTGGGCTCATATTTATTTTGTGCACTGTTCTGATTCTTAATTGTGCACAGTACAGACATGTATGTGGTAATTATGCGACAATACAATATACACATAAAGTTCATTTTGTTCCTACATAAAGTAACCCTTAACTGGAAACATTGTGTGGTTGTATGAATTGTATATTGCAGCTAGAAATGTAGTTACATTATTTAAGTTCTAGTATATACAGGGTAACTACTGGAGAGGAGGTTCAAATTGTTTTAATCCTTTACTCGCTGGATTTCAGTGTTTGTTGTTTTCCAGTGGCACAGAGCAAAGGAAGAACAACAGTCAGTGTGTTTTGATGAATCAGTTTGAGAGCTGTACATATAAGGATCTCTTATGGCTGAAGAAACAACTCACACAATTTGAAG
>Ga0123357_10009711_pt1 | contig 12164 bp, 7 predicted proteins | sample TergutEmb28metaG_FD_89873 | JGI IMG/M metagenome (GOLD analysis project Ga0123357, IMG submission 89873) | Embiratermes neotenicus P4 segment gut microbial communities from Petit-Saut dam, French Guiana - Emb289 P4 | ecosystem: Host-associated > Arthropoda: Insects > Digestive system > Gut ...
AGTCGCAGACTCCTGAAGATGGTCGTATTAACGGCCGAAACATGTTGAGCATTGAATGAGTATTGAATAAATAATAAAATAAGTGGCATCAAGTTGGTTTTCTCTTTACTCAACTATACTGTAATGAGTTAATTGCACACTCCTGAATAGGATAATACATGTCATCCTTTTCAAATCTTTCCATCTAAGAGAGTGCCTACAAATTATTTTGTACTTAAATACATTTTTAAAATACCTGAGGGTGAGCCAGAGGAAGGAAGAAGTGTGTACTTGAATTGATATGACTGGAAGATTGTTGAAAAGAATCTGCAGGTTATGCAGGTTAAAAGGTGGTGACAGAAGGCAGTAAGTACTTAGATACATTTTTAACTTGCATCACACAAAGCTACAGTGTACTGTCTTTATTTGTATATTCTTTGAATGTACATTTAATTCATTTTTTTTTGGTCACACATTTTATTCTGATTTGTGTATGAATTCTTTGCAGAATTTTAGATCTCTTATTCTATTTTGCAGCTGTATGACAGCACTTTTTTTTATTTTCTTCAATACAGCCCAATGATGGCTGTTAGTATAGCCGAAACATGTAGTTGTTGATATCATTACAGTATATGTTGTGTTGACAGATTATTTGTTGGTTTTATTGGCTGTAAACACAAAACGAATGAGTCACCTTAGACCATATATTTCCTTTAATTCAATTGACGGTTTTGTTCTTGCTGAAAGGCTTCCAGAAACATATCTCTGGCTATGTCTGCAGTGTAAGAGATGAGAAATGGAGTTGCCAATGTAAGAGTTATGCTGTCACCATGGTGCAATTTAGCTCTTGGCTGTTATGGGATCTTTTGTGGTGTTAGTTTGTAGTTTGTTGGGTTGTGTGACATTAGTTTGTAGTTTGTTACCAGGAGACTATCACTCAATACCATGCAAGATCCTAGAAGTGGGAAGACCTCAAGGTGCAGATGATTAATAAATTTTGAAAAAAACTTGGAAGATTTGCTTGCGGTGGGGTTGTTGCAAATGTGTTGAAGTTGGATGTTAGCTGAGAGAGAAAGTTCAGTGTACAGATGTTTTCATTTGTAGAATATATCATATGATAATGACCACTATTGCATTTCACGTAATAGTGCAATATTTAGTGACATGAATGATGAGACAACAGTGCTTAGAGACAAAGAAACAAAAGAAAATGTAAATTCTATTTGCCTTTTGTAGTTTTTATATAACTATGTATATCTATATTTGAATCTCCATTATAACTTCTGTTTAGTCTACAGCAATATAAGCCACTGTGGAATATTCCTGCATATATATATATATATATATATATGTATAAAACTTGCCTCTTGCAAGTCAGATTGTTTAATAACATAAGTTTTAAAAAAATGCCTTGCAATGAATTTTGTATGGGATATGTAAGTTGCCTTATGTTAGATTCAGAAGCTTGCAAATGTGAACATATTTTCAGTGCATATACCAAGACGTGATAGTCATTTATGCTTACAAAGAGCAAAGATTCACATTTAATACTTCTTCATTTATTTTGTCATTAATTTCATGGAAATGCTTGTAATATCTTTGCAGAGAGACTGAAAATTCATTATTGTCAGTTTTTAGTTCACAAGTGTTATTCATTGTCTTACTCCTCAGTTGTCTCACAGCATTAAATTTGCGGTTCAGGGATGTGACACCATTCGTTTCAAAATCATCTGTAACTGCGTCACATGCTGGATGTTCCATATTCATTTTTTAGTTTTATGAGGAAGAAAAGAAAATAAAAACAGGAATTGTATGACCAAGCTGTGCTTTGTAGACAATGAATGGATGTATTAGAATTTGGTGCAGCCATCTTGTGATACGGTTAGATAACATGAGTGTATCAGACAAACAGGGCAGAATGCTCGGGTTAATGCAATGGTTACAGCATATGTTAATTGAAGACCATTGATAATTCAAAATATTTTCTTTTGTACTTTTATAACATGCCACAAATTGCTTAATGATTCGTGTACCAGGTCTGTTCAAGGGATTTGTGTTTGACAGGTACTCCATGTTTGTCTGTTTGTTTGTGTAGGTTTCTCCTGATGACAGCCTCCTATATGATTGTAATGTGACTGTGTTGGACTCCCACCTGACATGTAATTAAGCAGTATGTCATCCCCCCCTGTCTCATCCTTGCCATTCTTTATTCTGAAGCAGCGCTGATGATGTGTGCATGTCATATAATGGACAGCAAGGTGCCACACATCATGTTGCAGCCATTCTTCAAGATTTCCTTCACAGACATTTCCAAACCTTTTTAGAACATTCGTCAATCAGTAATTTCAGGCTTGTTTTCTTCTTCATTGGGGAATTCCTGAAAATCATATTCTATTATATCTGGAAGATGTTTCCTTCAGTGCGGAATAAATGCTAACTTGTTTCACTAATGATCATCTCAAGACATTCTAAATGTATATGTGTAGTATTGTCAGTTTTATCCATAATGTGGTAACATCATGATATTTGATGAGTTCTGAGAAGACCAGCTCAGTTGTTTGATTTCATTAATGTAATCACACGGTCATTACTATAGCTTGTATTGTGGCTACAGCACTGGAGATGCAAAAGTTTTGTAATGATATCATTGTGTGAAGCATTGCAGTATGATGAGAAGACACATTGACATCAAAACTTCTTCTAGAAAGCACTTAATCTATCAAGAAGTAAACCATATCTGGAACAATATTAAAAAATATCTCCATCCATCCATGCAACTTTCTGCCCAGTATAGTGACAAACATGCCATTGACTCATTGCACATTGTATGTCTTATTCTTCATTGCAAGGTCCAATACCATTTTCGTGGTGCCTAACGAATTTTGACTTGCCGTACTTTGTATGATGTTGGTTTGGTATCCTTTACCGTAATCTGAGGCTAGTTTTGTAATTTTTTTTTTTTAATTTATCAATCAATTGCAGCTTCTCTTTGATGTCTGCACAACTTTCTTCCATTTTGTTGCCGTTGTTGTATGTGGTTCATAAGTTAATCATGCTAGCAGAACCTGGTGCACTCTTCAGTGTAGCACAAATGACAGGCAAGACAAGGTGCATATTGACTTTTAGTAACGGCTCTTTGTAACAGTGTCTAGAAATACGTAGCAACCCAAAAACCAGTCTTCACTGTATTTATACTTTGTTACTTTATCTCTGTCAGATGCTGCACAAATGTTGCAGTTTGGTCATACTACTCGACATGATACTAGTAACTTACATACGAACACAAACAGGAGCAATGTGCCAGTGACTTCTGCCATCTGTCTGGAAAACGAACAACTGGCCCATGGCAGATCAGTTACAGCGTACTGCGTTGTCATGTTACAGAGGGAAGAAATGTAAATCTCCTATAAAGCTTGTCGTCGAGGGTCACCTCCGACCGATCACTGAAGTTAAAATGACTAGGTTCACAGAGTATACTGGTGTTATAGGCCCCACTCCGCAGCAGATTTCTTGTACTAGCTTTTGTGTGGCAAATGCTGACTGCCTGTCATTGTCACTTCTTCCTGATCCTCTTACCTTCTGATGCATGCAACTACTACTTCTGCCTCCAATGCTAATTAACATTAAACCATCCTTTGTCCCTTCTCCTCGGAAACTCACGTGGGAAAAGGATGAAAACATAGTTCACGCATGTTCACATTTGTAACAACCAATAATTGGAAGTTGACTGTATGCCATTTATAAACTGTACATTGTTCAGCATCAACAATATGTAGCTGAGAATACTGTTTCTTTCTTAAAATAAATTGTTACGTAGGCTCCAGTGATTCAGGTTAGGAGTCCAAACCTCTGTTATTTCATGCGTTAGTTTTGTTAGCCATGCAATTGTACTTACTTTAGTAGGTGTGTTGAAGTATGTTCATATCTCTCTTTTTTAGTCTTCCAAAGAAGGCCTTCGTATGTTTTGTGAAGTGTGTAGTCTTCCAGTATATTATGTGCGGCATTTATGAATTTAGTTTTGTTTGTCCTCATTGTCCTGCGTTTTTACTTCAAAAATATGGTTTGTTTTGATGACAGCGAACTGTAAGGGGTTTATGTTGAGTTCAGTCAAATGGACACCAGGAAGTTCCATTGGATTTGCTTTGGATGCTGCAAAAGTGCTGCATTTACTATTGAAAAACTATTAATTTTTAAGTATGCGGTGAAACATCCATGCTGAGCCAGCCCACGACATAACATAAATATAGTTGATTGGGTGGCTGTGTGCATTCAAGTCCCCAAGAATATGTTACAAAGAATTGCTTTTCAGTTGATACTGTATTGACCATATAAATAGAAAGTATATTGTTTACTATTGTTTTTGTGTTCGCATCAGAGGAGGCCATTAACTGTAATGGAGATGAGCATGTCAGTGTATAAGGTGTAGTTTTATATCCTGTGATATTCTTAGCAGCAGTATCAACAGCAGCAGCAGTCTTAAAGTTGGTACATAAGAGCCTATACTACCTGTCATAAGAGAGTTAATTTATGAAACACACTCCATGAGTGGGGTTGCTTGTTTTTAGTGTTTGAGGACTATTGTTGCTAACTTTGATGCAAGTGGTGTATTTGGGAGTGACGTGGAATTTGCGTTGAAGTCAGGTTTCATTTTTTTAAATACAGAGTTCCTTATTGTTATTATCATCATCCATTATCATCGTCATCAAATTACAGTAAAACCTCGTTATTTCACAGGGCTTGGGTCCAAGAAATATGGCTTGGAATGTGCAGTTTTGAATTATCTGATTTTACAGTGCATACCTACCTGTTACATGGCTGGTTGAAACACTTGTGTTATGTTGCAATGTGTGACTTCTTCCTTATGTGGTACACTTAAGAACCCCTTTTTGTATTTATTTTTCAACACCTGCAGTTTACATCAGAATGCAAGCCAGCAAAAATTGTTCATGTTTGTCAAACTTTTATCATGTTCACTATTTCTTAAAAATGATAGATATTTTACCTATGTCCCAGGGATGCCCAGTGTGAAAAAAAAAAAAGACATGTTTATGCAGATTGTCCAGAAGATAACATGCTATCAAAGATTTGGGGATAGTATGGCACCTTTGGGACTGAGGTAGTGTTGGACTATAGGACTATGGGGAGTATCTTTAAAATATCTAATTTTTTGTTATTGTCATTGTTGCATGCGTAATTGTTTAATACCACAAGCATCCTCATTAGCCTTACACACCATTGTTCATATCAGATGGGTATAAATGGTCAAAATACAATAAAACAGCAGAGAAAGTATGCGTACTTTTTGACGTTCAGCTGACCGTGCATCATGATATATTCTTATAATAAAACCAACTAGATGCACTAATTTCTCAAATTTATTTTTGGAATAACAGTCTACATGTTTCAGACAGTTCCTCTGTCCATCATCAGGAGTTTTGCACCGTACACAGAGTAGTGGTATATGTCATACAGGTTTTGGTGACAGCTTGTGAGTAACTGTCCAAAACGTGTAGAGTTTTATTCCAAAAATAAATTTGAGAAAATAGTGCATCTAGTTGGTTTTATTATAAGAATGTATACTTTTGTTCATAAGGACTGAGATCTGAGATCATGTGAGATGGCAGTGAGCTGACTCCACTCATTATCACAATTGTGATCAGTGGTTCTGCTGATGCTGCCGTGAGCACGTGCACAACTACTCGGGGGTACTGTATCACTATATTCTGGACTGTTGGATTTTACTCTGTTTTGTGTTACTCAGCTTTCAGTGGTTATGGGTACCTGATACAGCTGTCAATTAAAAATTAAATGAACTTTATTTTGAATTAAACACGTGAAACAGGCGTACACAATCCGATGTTCAGGGATGGGGATCATCATGTTTGAAGTATGTGGTGTTAGAATTAACCAGTCTGGAGTTAATGAGGTTTGACTATTATTATCATACTATTGTCACCGTTATCACATTAGGTATGATTGTAATTTTATTGTTTAATATCCATGTAACTGCAGATGAAGCACATGTAATATACAGCATAAATGATGCCTACTTAAAAGGCTTGCAGTCATCCTTGTCGGCGGTAAATACCAGTACAGTTGCCAATTTTGGGTTTCATTCCATGTTCAGAGACTGACTTAGGGGAGGACGTTTTTTTGTTATGACACTAGTTATAATTTTGTTTAAATTTGTTTTTACAAATGGCAGTTGTGCATAATAATGCATGATTTGTGATGCAAGTGCCAGTTGAATTGTTTTTGGTTTTGTAGTAACTTGTAGCCGTTAATGGCATGTTCAAAGTTCAAGCTCGAACATAGTATTAATATTGTCAACAACAGTTACTTGCTTATTCCACTTTTTAACGCTGGAGGCTCAAAAATTGCCTTACAAATCAAGTGCAGGCAGGTTAGTGGCAAATTTTTTGTTCAGTATGGAGGAACCTGTGATAGAAATGTTTTAGAGAATGGGAAGGAGTTCAGTGCCAATAATACTATGTCACCCTTGTTACTCCCACTGCCAGCTCTCGTGAATGGCAGATATGTCACCTTTTACATTATAAAAGCAACATTCTTCTTCATGACATGCCTAGTTTGTACCTTGATTTAAAATTACATTTTTAGTGCTGTAATGTATAATTGTAGATGGAACCAAAATTTCATTTGATCATATGTAGGTTGTTGCTCATGTATAAATTTCACAGTCCATATATTGTATTTGGCTCTGAATTATAAAAAGATGTGTGATGTCCTGTGAATGATTTGTAACAGTACATTCTTATTCCTAACAGTTTTGTACAAGAGTATGATATGTGATAAAAAGTTTCGTAACCACTATGCATATTTCCTGTAAATACAGAAGCCTATTTCCAATATGTTTATCATTGTTACTAAGCCCTTTCCATGTCCTAAACATACAATGTCATTAATGTTCTGTACAAGTACGAAATATATTGGAATAAGAGAAGTGCTGAACTACTGTTCTGTGTGGTGTCATGATACGGTCGACGTTTCTACTTACTCTTTGTCATACACCATATTGCAATGGCAGGCTGCACGTTGTGGCCTTTGGCCATGATACTAGGAATTGTTTAAAGATGTGGTTATAACCATTAAGAATAGGTGAAGGCCCTGAACCACTCATCCAGTTAACACTATGTTACTTCAACATAAGACTTCAGTGTTCAGCATCACTGTTGTGAGATCTTCATACATATACTGTGTGTCTTGGATCTGGTAGTACATAACTTCAGAGAGAATTAGTCCCTACTCTAGAAGAGCAGTTGTATGTAACTCATATAGGCAAATGTTATAAAGAACTATTTAGGTGTTCCATATTAGAGAAGTAATGTCATTTTTGTTTCAGGTCTACAAATTACACTGCCCATCTAGTCAATCATATATCTGAAGAGAGTTTATTTACATTTTATTTTGCACATTACATTATTAAAGCAGTTTTGTGTCCAAGAAATAGTAAAATCGGTTCAGAAGTACTGAACATTTTCGATAGAGAGGTTGAAAACTTCTGAATGCAAACTATGTAAAGGTTAAGCAGTTCCTGTAAAGGCGTCTCTTACAGGCCAAGAGGGTTCCAGGAGGTTGAGGCTCCCAGATTTCCAGACAGTTGGCGCATGAAGGCCTTAGGCATCAGCCCCCTTTACCCCCCCACGAAATATTCCTGGTAAAAATTTCTGTTAGAATTTGAGTTGTTCCCGTGGTGATAAAGCGGCCGGATGTAAACTAGAGTTCCAGAATTAAAAAGAAAGGCCTTTCTCTGTGGAGTTTTCCTGGCAAATGGAGGCACAAAGTGCCATAGAAAATACACCAGAGGTGAAAGTTTTGTTTTGTTTCTGAATGAGTGTGAAATTAACTTACTAGCAGAGCTTATTTGACGTTCAGGTGATCGTGCATCATGATATATTCTTGTTATAAAACCAACAAGATGCACTAATTCCTCAAATTTATTTTTGGAGTAGAACGCTACATGTTTCGGACAGGTTTTCTGTCCCTCATCAGGAGTCCAGTACTGTATACACAGCAATAGGTATATGTCATACAGGTTATGCTGCCTGCTTGCTAGCAAGCAGGCAGCATAACCTGTATGTATTGCTGTGTGTTCAGTGCTAGACTCCTGATGAGGGACAGAAAACCTGTCCGAGTTCTATTCCAAAAATAAATTTGAGGAATTAGTGCATATTGTTGGTTTTATTACAAGAATAGTAGAGCTTTCTGAATTAGGCTCTGTACCATGACGGTGATGGACGCTTGCAGTGGTGTCAGAATTATTAAGTACATATAGCTCTGGATCATTCATCTGGCAGTTCTGATTGAGGTCAAAACCAAGTCACTCTTTCAGGCCTATAGAAAATGCCTTTGGTTTGATTTTGAGGCATGTGGAAATGTATTTGGGTAGAAGATTCGTTAACCTCCGTGTTAATTTGCAAACTCTTCTACTGCAGTTATTTAAACGGGCCACACAGACGAATGTTGCCGTTATGACAAAATTATTTGGCAGTTGACGTTTTGTAAGAGATGCTGATATACTGGTGTGCTGAGTGTTTAATCCTGTAAGTGCTACTATTCATTAACTCCCATGTTCACTAAACAATTCTCCGTTATGTTCACAGTGTTTCTGTGACATAGACTTGAACAATAGCAACTGTTTCCTGTACACCATTAACGGATTGGTTCTTATAACCGAGAGGGAGTGTTTAGTGCGCGGTATCAACTGAAATTTTAGATATAATTCAGGCTAATTTTGGCTAGTTTTTGTCTTCAGCGGCTGTGCCATGGCTCAGGCGGCTATTTGTCGGCATTTTACTAGGGAGACCCTGGTTCTATCCCAGCTTAGTCCATGTGAAATATGTATTGGACGAAGTGACACGGCGACACGATTTTAACCAAGTACTTAGTTTTTCTCTGTCATCATCATCCCACCAATGGGCCATATACTCGTCGTCTTCTACATGTTGCTCGTAAAGGACAAACGGACGAGGCCTGGGAACCTTCCACAAAGCAGTGCAAATTCGGAAATCGGGGAGCATTGAATAGAAGAGTACTTTGACATTTTCATCTTTAGAGGGTTTTAACGACGTTTCCATGTTTTCTGTAACTCCACACAACCGTTTGTCGTATTGTGCGGGTCATTGAGACAGCCTAAGATTTTCTGGACCTTTTTTGTGTCAAACGGAAAGAGGTCTTGGAACAAAGAGCGAACATCAAGTTTTGTTTAAAGCTTCGGGAAACCGAAAGAAACACACGAAATCAAATTCTTGTAACTTCTTACAGAAAAAGCTATCCCGTACATGTCTTCGAATGGTTTAAAAGATTCAGAGTGGGTTGCGAGGATGTTGAGGATGGTCTAAGAAATACGTGTTTACCCAAGTCAAAATGTTTGGTTTCCTTGAAAGTCTGGAGATATAGCTGAAGTATGTACTTCCTTGAATTCAATTGCATTTCCTGATGTTGCAAGTTAAGACGGAAACCGGAAAAGCGTCGTCAGCGTGAGGTCGACATGTGACACTGAAGGAACAGGTGGTAGTGGGTAGGGGGGAGCGGTGGAGGTTATTGGTGGCACGTGATGGACATCCGGCTGAGTATTTCGATAATTGATAGCAGGCAGACAAAACAGAAGGGAAGCATGCGTCCCGCTGGAATGTCCTTGCTTTGCAGTTCGGTTATGTCAGGACTGAGCGCGCTCCGTTTGCTTCGCCGTCAGTATAGTGGATGGTTAAGTGTCGTAGTGAGAGGACCAACATAACCAGCATGAAAGTAGGGAGCCACCAATCCTATTCACGTGCCTTTCCATCTGGCAAGACGATCGCGTACGTTTCCTATTAAACACCGAGGTGTAAAATTCCCGCATTTATATGCACATGAACGTAGAATCGTAGCACGATAGAATGTGATTTCGAGTCAATAATCAAGAGCACTGGGTATTATGTAGCACCTACTTCAAGACAGTATTTCGGCATACTTGCAGTGTCTTCAGTCGGGACAGATCGTTCCCCTTTCGACTTACTAATTTCCGAAAACTACTCAGAAGAATAAATCTTCTTGTAGCACCATGCATTTTCGTAGAATCACTTCAATTTATCAATCGATCTCTTATTACTCAGCATGCGACGCACACCTAGCCACTGCTCCACAACACATTCCCACACAACGTGATATGCTGCCACAACACTTCGTTTGCAAATACGAATTGAATTGTGAATACTGTAATATAGCTTTAGCAAGGAACAAAGCTCCATGATGATGATCTGACAAGATCGAAACATGTCGGAGTGTTTTAAAGTGTTTTATGTGAAATTATATGTGCATTCGTTGGTTGATAAATTTAAGCGATACTCTGAAGAATACTGCTTGAGCTATTAGTTTCGCGAATTCGAAGCACGTCATGTTTGTGTACTCGTTGCTTAGGTTGCTTTGGTGATTTGTTTCATTGCCTTCCGTCTTTCTTATGTGTTAGCAAACTGAAACAAACTCTAGAATATGACGGGACGCGAATTAATGTTTCTTGCTCTTCTCTTCGTAAAGCCTGTATGGTTGATGCGTAGTGTAACCAACTACTCCTCTAACCGCGAGGTGGCATTGCTGCGGCATAGTACAAATCTCTTCCAGTAGGTGGAGGTAAGGTAGCATTCGTGTAGCAATTTGCTGTTTTTTTTCAATACTTTCGTCGGCATAACGAGGTTTTTGTTTTGCACCCTGCCTTTTAGGGCATAAGGAGATTTTTCTGACTTCAAGAACAGCGCGTGCGCGTCCAGTTATGCCTCATAGTATGATAACCTACGAAAGGTACCGTAGATTTCTTTAAAGTTTTACTTCGAAGTCCTGACACAAATTGCAGCAATGCAACCTTGCTCGTCATTCAACAGACGAGTTATGGTTTTTGCGGAGATCGGTTGCTCGTTAAGTTCTTGCACCAGAACGCTTTGCCGTGATCCAAATAAGATTTCCACCTTATTATGCAAGCTGAAGACGCTGAGACATCTGTTTTCATGAAGAATCTATGCGTTTAGAGCCACTCTTCGATTAGTTTTGTTGGCAAAGGTGCATTCTGAATGATCAGCATCGTTGAAAGTTGTCACTGAAAAATTTAAAACTTGGAGAACCGAACAAATGCAGTTCTGCTCAGCGTTTTCTCTTCGAAAGCAACTGGTAATACTGCGAGGTAATATTTCGTATAATTCTGTAAGAAGTTTGCCTACTTTCATGCAGAACTATATGCACAGGCGCTATTCTTTGAAGCCTGCTAAGTAGGCTTGAAACGTACTACGTAAATCATTTTCATATTATTCTTCATATATATATATATATGTATATATATATCTTTATTTTCCTACATATATTTTCGTAGAATTCATAAATCGAATTAAAAAAAAAAACATACGTTTTGTAGACAAGATGATATCAAACGCCTTATGTGATTAACCCTTCAGCCGAAATTATCCACTGAAATCGGCTGATGTGTAGTGCATTGTAATTTTATAAAATGGAATAAAACACTTAGGACATCTTAGATGAAATTAATAAAACAAGATTGACATTTAGAGGAACGTGCATCGTGTTATATTCCTATAATAAAACCAACGAGATGCACTAATTTCTCAAATTCATTTTGGAATAAAGCTCTACATGTTTCGGACAGTGTCTCTGTCCATCATCAGGAGTCTAGCACTGCACACACAGCAATTGTGTTATGTCACTCAGGTTTTGCTGTGTGTATAGTGCTGAACTCCTGTTGATGGACAGAGAAACTCTCCGAAACTTGTAGAGTTTTATTCCAAAAAATAAATTTGAGAAATTAGTGCATCTAGTTGGTTTTATTATAGGAATAAAACAAGATTAGTTCTAGTGATTTTATCCGGTGAGTTATGAAACATATAGTTCTATTTACCCAAATCAGTTGCAGACAATGTTATGTTACGGGGACCGCGGTAGCACAGTGGCTAAGGTGTTGTGCTACAAATCACAGGGTCGCTGGTTCGATCCCAGCTGATTTCAGTGGAATTTTTCATTGACAAAATACTTCCGATCGCACTATGGCCCTGGGGTTGACTCAGCCTCTAACAGAAATGAGTACCAGGAGTATTTCCTAGGATAAAGGCGGCCGGTGCGTAAGGCTGACAACCTTACCACCATCCTGGGCCATTGTCACGCAATCTGGGAACCTTAACTTCCTGGAA
>Ga0123357_10009713_pt1 | contig 12164 bp, 12 predicted proteins | sample TergutEmb28metaG_FD_89873 | JGI IMG/M metagenome (GOLD analysis project Ga0123357, IMG submission 89873) | Embiratermes neotenicus P4 segment gut microbial communities from Petit-Saut dam, French Guiana - Emb289 P4 | ecosystem: Host-associated > Arthropoda: Insects > Digestive system > Gut ...
ACCGGGCTGCGCCACAACGGCGTGGCCAAGCGCGCCGGACGCTCAACCGGGGTACGCGGGTCGAGGCGGCGCTTGATGGCGGTCCAGCGGGCGCCCGCCCGATCGCGTGAGAAGAGCACGGCCAGCCACGGTACGATGCCGGCCAGGCCGAGCAGTGCCCAGATGCCGAGGGGGAAGCGCCAGCCGGCCACCACGGCCGTCCGGTAAATGAACAGCGGCGGCAGGGCGGTTGAGATGGTGACAAACCCGGTGTAGATGGCGGTGACGAGACCCAGTCGGTCGGGAAAGTACTTCCGGATCAGCGGTGGGGTTATGACGTTGCCGATGCCGGCGCCAGCCAGGGCCGGTACGCTCCAGGCGATGAAAACCCACGGACTGGGGGCGACGGCCCGCGCCAATTCGCCGCCGGCGCTGATGGCCAGGGCGGCGATCATCATGGCTTCGAGCCCGAAGCGGCGGCCCAAGGCCGGCGAGATCGCCCCAAACACGGCGAAACTGAGCGGTGCGGCCAGGCCGAGAATGGCTTTGTGGCTTTCCGACAGCGCGACGTCGGCCGCCATCAGAGTCGTCAGCGGCGACACGGCCGCGACCATGAGGCGCGAGTTGAGGGCGGCCAAAACCAACCCGGCCAGCACGGCCAGCCGGCCACGCCAAGCCGACGGTGGTACCGCTGACCCGGTAACGGCGCTCGGCGCCCGGGCGTCGGTCGTCGGTTTGGTCACAAGGCGACTCTAGGCCTGGCCACGGCCGGTTTCGCCAGCGTGCCCGATGTTGTCTTCGCTGGCGCCAACGTCAGCTAAAGTGACCTCATGACGTCGAAGATTGCCGATCATTTGTCCCGCCTGATCCAGATTCCGACCGTCTCGGCCCTGATCGACCAATCGGGCCTGGCACCCTTCGAGCGCCTGATCGAGGCTCTGCGCCAGCTCTATCCGGCCACGCATCAGCACCTGGACTGTCAACGGGTGACCGACCTGGGTTTGTTGTACCACTGGGCCGGGTCGGATCAGAGCCTGGCCGACCGCCCGGTGGTCCTGATGGCCCACTTCGATGTCGTACCGGTCGACCTGAACGACGCCTGGACCTACCCGCCGTTCGACGGCGTCATCGCTGACGGCAAGGTCTACGGCCGTGGTGCCCTTGATGACAAAGGGGCGCTGACGGTCTTGTTCGAGGCCGTTGAAGCCCTAGTCAGCGAGGGTTTTCGCCCGCAGCGCGATGTTTACCTCGCCATCGGGGGCAACGAGGAAACCTTCGGGGGCGCGGCCGCCGAGATGGCCCGAACGATCCAGGCCCGCGGCCTGGTCCCCTGGCTGGTGCTCGATGAGGGCGGGGCGGTGGTCGACGCGCCCCTACCCTTCGTCAAGGTGGCCTCGGCCATGGTCGGTGTCGGCGAGAAAGGCGTCATGACGCTGAGCCTGACGACCGCGGCCGAGCCGGGGCACGCCTCGGCGCCCGGACGGTTCACCGCCGTCTCCCGTCTGGCCCGGGCGATCCACCGGCTGAGCCCGGGTACCTTCCCGGCTCGTCTGCCCGAGGCCATTCGGACGATGCTGGCCGGCTTCATCCCATCGACCACCGGTGCCGCCCAGACCGGGCTGAAGGCCATGGTCAAGGCCCCCCAAGCCACCGCCCAACTGTTTGCCCGGCTGGGCGGTGAACCGGCCGCGCTGGTCCGGACGACGGTGGCGGCCACCATGATTAGCGGCGGTACGGCCAGCAACGTCTTGCCGTCGTCGGCCACGGCCAGCCTCAACCTGCGGCTGGCGATGGATGAGACGACCGACTCGGTCATCGCCCGCATACGCCGGGCCATCGCCGACAAGCTGGTGACGGTCGAGATGGTCGAAGGCTCGAACCCGTCGCCCCAGTCACCGACCGACGGCCCAGAGTTCGCCGCCCTGGTGGCGGCGGTCGCGGCCGCCTACCCGGAAGCGGTGACTGTACCGTACGTCATGATGGCGGCGACCGATTCGCGCTACTTCCACCAGTTCTCCCCGGCGGTCTACCGCTTCGCCCCGCTGGCCATGACGGCGGCCCAGCGGGCCAGCATCCACGGTGTCGACGAGTGGGTCGAGATCGACTCGTTGGAGCGCGGCGTCACCTTCTATCGTCAGTTGATTGAGGAGTGTGCGGCATGAGCCAGCCAATATCGGAGCCGGTCGCGACCGAGTCGGTCAAGACGGCAGCCATAGCCGGTTCGGTCGTGGCGGTGGTCGGTTTCCTCGCCTTCGTCGAGTTCACCTCGGGCATTATCCAGGGGTACTACACCCCGCTGTTCACCGACATCGCCCGCTTCTTGTCCGTACCGGATGCCGACGTCAACTGGCTGGAGGGTACCCAGTTGATGCTGTCGGCCATGGTCGTCCCGGTCTTCGCCAAGCTGGGCGACATGTTCGGCCACAAGAAGATGCTGCTGGTTTCGACCGGCATCACCGCGGTCTCGGCCGTGGCCCTGACCTTTACCCGGACCTTCCCGACCTACCTGGTGGCCTGGACCTTCATGGGAGCGTACGTCGCCTGGTTACCGCTGGAGATCGCCCTGATCTGGTTCCGGTCGCGCGGCCGGGACAAACCAGCGGCGGTCACCCGCCTGGCGGCCGGCGTCCTCGTGGCCGCCCTCGAACTCGGCGCCATCGCCGGCGCGCTCATCGCCGGTGCCTTGTCCGACGCCGGCTGGAGCGTACCGGCCCTGCTCTGGCTGCCGGCCATCGCCGTGTGTTTGTGCTTCGTCGTCGTCTTGTTCGGCGTCAAGGAGACGGACGACTTCACCGGTGGTCACTTCGACACCGGTGGCGCCGTTCTGATCGCGGTCGCCCTGCTGGCCCTGACCGGTGGGCTGTCGCTGCTGCGCATCCTCGGCCCGGCCAACCTCTGGTCCTGGGTTGCGGTCGTCGTTGGCGTTGGGCTGATCTGGCCCTTCATCCGGTACGAGTCGCGCCGGACTGACCCCCTGATCGATGTCGGGCTGTTCAAGAACTCGGCGCTGTGGCCGGTCTTCGCTACGGCTGGGTTGTTCGGCGTTTCGGTCCTGGGCGCCCAAACACCGCTGTCGACCTTCGCCCGGACCGATCCGGCCAACGGCTACGGCCTGGGGGCGACCTCGGGTCAGACGTCCATCCTGATTGGGGCCTACGTCTTGTCGCTGGTGGTCGGCGCGCTGCTCTTCCCGGTGGTCACCCGCTGGGTCCGCCCGCGCATCGCCCTGATCGGCGCCTCGATCCTCGTGGCCATCGGCTACCTGGCCTTCCTGCCGTTCCACGGGACGTACGTCCAAGTCCTGACCAACATGTTGATCGCCGGTCTCGGCTCCGGCGCCCTGGTGGCAGCCCTGCCGGCCACGGCCGCCGCCGCCGCACCGCAGAACCAGACGGGTGTGGCCACCGGCCTAACCAACGCCGTCAAGACGGTCGGTGGGGCCATCGCCTCCTGCGTTTTCGGGATCGCTCTGCTGCGCAACGTCTCCGAGGCCGGCCAGACGGCCGGGTCGTACAGCGGTTACCTGACGGTTTGGACCCTCTGCGGCGTCACCGCCCTGGTCGCCGCCGGCCTGCTGCTGTTCGTCCCGAAGGCGGCCTTTGCAGACAAGACGGCCTGAGGCCAGTCCAATCTACCAGGGGTAGAATCACCATGGTACCTCGGGTAGACTGGTCGCATGGCAATCAACATCAAGAACGAGCGAACAGTGGAGGCGGTGCGACGGCTGGCGGCGTACTACGGCGTCAGCTACACAGCGGCGATCGAAACCGCCGTCGAGGCGGCTTTGCACACCCCGATCCCGTCCGCGCAAGACCAAGCCCTGAGTGAGGTCCAGCGCATCGCGGCCGACTACCGGGCCCACTTGCCAGTCGGACACCGACTGGCCGTGGATGACTTGTACGACGAGGCTGGGCTGTACCGATGATCGTGGACACGTCGGCGGTGGTTGCCATCCTGCAGGGCGAGGCCGATAGCGAGGCGCTGTCAAGCGCCATCCTGGCTGACCAGGAGCCGAAAATGAGTGCGGCGACCGTTGTCGAGTTGTACGCTGTGGCGGATGTCCGCGGTGCCCCGGCCGAGGCAAGGCGGGTGGATACGTTGTTGAAACAACTGCGCATCCGGATTGTCGCGTTCGATGAGGCTCAGGCAACCATTGCGCGTGAGGCCTATCGAGACTTTGGCCGCGGTTCCGGTCATGCGGCGAAGCTCAACCTCGGCGACACTTTTTCGTATGCCCTGGCCGCGCAGTCGGGCGAGCCGCTGTTGTACGTCGGGAACGATTTCGGGCAGACCGACTTGCGTTCGGCGCTGACCTGACCAAAGGTCTCCCGGCGGGACCGTTACCCGGCGAACTGGACGTCGGCGCTGGCGAAGTCGCTGAGCGCGGCGGTCACGCCATCGGAGGAGATGCCGGCGCTGTACTCCAGCAACACCCGGGTGGTGAAGCCGGCGGCAGCGGCGTCGAGGGCGGTCGCGCGGACGCAGTAGTCGGTCGCCAGGCCGCAGACATCGACCTCGGTCACGCCGTGGTTGGTGAGGAAGGCGGCCAGGGGCTGGCTGGTGGTGGCCTCCGTACCCTCGAAGCCGGAGTAGGCCGCGGCGTGTTCGCCCTTGTGGAAGGTACCGGCGCTCACTCCGCTCAGCGCTTCGGCCAGGGCGGCGACGATGTTGGCTCCGGGGGAACCGGCGACGCAGTGGTGCGGCCAGGAGTCGACGAAATCGGGTGAGTCGGCAAAGTGGGCGCCTGGGTCGATGTGCCAATCCTGGGTGGTGACGATCAGGTCGTACTGCGCTCCGGCCGCGCCCGAGGCGATGAACTGGGCCAGCGCGTCGGCCGCCGCCAGCCCGCCGGTGACGGCCAGCGCGCCGCCTTCGCAGAAGTCGTACTGGACGTCGACGATAATGAGGGCCCTGGTCATGGTGACTCCTAGTGAGGCACTGCCGCCAGCTCGGCGGCGATTCGTTGCTTGAGCCAATCGGGGCGGATGTCCTCATCGATCGGGTACCACTGCAGATCGGCCAGGTACGACCGGGTGGCCGGCCCGGTGCCTGGCAGGTCTGGCGGCTCGTTGCTGTAGTTGAAGGCCGTCTGGACCGGGCCGCTGGCCGACACCGTCATCGTGAGCGAGAACCAGGTCCCCTTGCCGGGGGTGTACATCACCCGGCGCAACTCGGCGAACGGTGTCGTGACGTCCCAGGAACCGGGGATCTGGAATTTCCGGCCATCGGGGGTGTAGACGAAAAACACCTGCGCGATGTGCGGTATGACGTAGACGCCCTGGTACTCGATGCGATCCGTGCCCGGCGGCAGCAAGGCGACCAACGCCCGCGCCGCCGCCTGGATGGCGGCCTGTTGAGCGTACAACCCCATCATCGGCTCGGGCCCGATACCGGACATCGGCCAACCTCCGTTCGTCGCCATGTTGGGAGCACAACAACGCAGGCCGAGGGCGGTGAAGGTACGCCTTCATCGCCGAGGCCAAGGAGGTTGTTGACCACGGAGAGGTTTGAAAAAGCTCTCCGTGGGAGCACTCTACTCCAGCCACCGCCGGGCGACCCGGCGGCTGGTCGTAGGATGGCTCCATGCCTGAACTGCCCGAAGTCGAAACTGTTCGCCGGGGTCTGGCCCGGTTGGTGGTTGGCCGGCAGATCGGGTCGGTTGAGGTCCGGGCGGACAAGTCCTTCCGCGTGGCGCCCGACGCCGTGGTCGAGCGCGATCTGCTCGACGCCACCATCACCGGGGCCCGTCGGCGCGGCAAGGTCCTGATGTTGGACCTCGACACGGGCCACACGCTGGTGGCTCACCTCAAGATGACCGGCCAGATGGTGGTCCGCGGTGACGAGGACTGGGGGGCCGGCCACCCGACTGATTCGCTGATCGGGCAACTGCCGGACAACTCGACCCGGGTTATCATCGGTTTCGACGACGGAGTGACGCTGTACTTCAACGACCAGCGCAAGTTCGGCTGGTTGTACCTGATGCCGACGGGGGCGGTTGACGACATCGACCTGCTGGCCGGGATGGGGCCGGAGCCGCTGGATGGGGATCCGGAAGCTGAGTTTCTGGCCCGCGTCCACCATCACGACAAGACCTCGATCAAGGCGGCCATCCTCAATCAGCAGGTGGTGGCCGGTATCGGCAATATCTACGCTGACGAGGCTTTATGGGCGGCTGAAGTTCATCCGGCCAGCCCGGTTGGGTCCCTGAGTGACGACGATTTGCGCCATATCCTGCAGGGGGCGATCGCCGCGATGAACCTGTCGTTGTCGGTCGGTGGATCGACTGACCGGACGTACGTCGACGCCGAGGGTCGCCGCGGCTCGTACCTCAGCTTCGCCAAGGTCTTCCGTCGTGACGGCCAACCCTGTCCGCGCTGTGGTACGACCATCGTCAAGATCCGCTGTGCCGGGCGCGGTACTCACCTCTGCCCAGTTTGTCAGCCGCTGGCGCCTTAGGCCCAGCGGATCGGCGCCGCGCCTTGTTGAGCCAGTAGGGCGTTGGCCCGCGAGTACGGCCGGGAGCCGAAGAAGCCGGATTGCGCCGACAGCGACGATGGGTGCGGGCTGGCAATAATCGGTACGTCAGCCAGCATCGGGGTCAGCGTCTGGGCGTCGCGGCCCCAGAGGATGGCGACCAGCGGACCGCCCTGGGCAACTAGGACCTCGATGGCCCGCTGGGTGATGGCCTCCCAGCCCTTACCCCGGTGGGAGCCCGCCTTGCCCGGCTCGACGGTCAAAACGCGGTTCAGCAGGAGGACGCCTTGCTCGAACCACGGCGTCAGATCACCGGTGGGCGGGGCGGCCACCCCCAGGTCGGCGCTCAATTCCTGGTACATGTTGCGCAGCGAGCCCGGCAAAGGCTTGGTGTCGGGGGCGACCGAGAAGGATAGGCCAACCGGGTGGCCGGGCGTCGGATAGGGATCCTGGCCAACGATCAAGACCTTGACATCGGCCAACGGTCGGCTGAAAGCCCGCAAGATGTTGGCGCCGGCTGGCAGGTAGCGCCGCCCGGCGGCCAATTCTTGGCGCAGCCAGTCACCCATGGCGTGGATGGCCGGTTCGACGTCGGCCAACCCGGCCGCCCAGTCCGGCGCCATCAGATCATTCAGCGGTGCCATGGGCTCTCCTTCTCAGAATCGACGGCCAGGGGCCGATGCGGTGGTGGACCGTTGGGATCTCACTGCCGGGTTCGCCCACTCGGGGTTGGACGCCGGCTGGCAGGCCTAAGGCCAGTCCGGCGCCGGCCAGCAGGGCAACGGCGCCGAAGACCCAGGCGACCGACAGATTGACCGTGTCGACGACAGCACCGGCCACCAGCGGCCCCAGGATGGTGCCGAGATCGGCTGACATCTGGTAGGCCGCCAGCCCGGCGCTGGCCGACAGGGGTACGGTGTCGGCCAACAAGGCTTGGCTGGCCGAACCCATGGCGGAGACGCCGACAGCGTACAAGCTCATCATGATGATCAAGACGACGTACGATCCGGTCAAGGCCAGGCCGATCGAGGTCAGTCCGGCGACGGCTGCGCCGATCACGAGGATCGTCCGGCGGGAGAACCGGTCGACGCTCCAGCCGGTCACCGGCAGGCAGGCGGCCTGGACGACGGCGGCCACGGCGAAGGCGATGCCGCCGAAACTGGTTTTCAGGTGCAGTACTTCGACGACGAACAGCGGTACCAGCAAGTTGCGCACACCGTTGGACTGCCAGCCGTTGGCGAAGTTGACCACCAACGCAGTCCGAAACCGCTTGTCGAGCAGGAGTTGACTCAAGCCGACCGATGGTTGGCGGCGGACCAAGCGGGTTTCACGCGCTGTGCGTGGCAGGCCGACCACGATGATGACGGCGCTAACCAACAAAGTGGCGGCGTAGAAGAAGAACGGTGCGTGAATTGAGATGGTGGCCACGAGGCCGCCCAGGGCCGGTCCGACCATGCCACCCAGGACCCAGCCGCCGCCGGAGATGGCGTTGGCTCGACCACGCTGGCCGGCCGGGACGACGGCGAACAGGATCGACAAGGTGGTCACGGTCACCAGGCCCGACCCGAGACCGGACAGCCCGCGCCAGAGCAATACGCCCCAGTACGACCGCGCGACGCCGATCAGGAAGGTGGTGGTAGCGACCAGCAGCGATCCGGCGATGGCCAATTCGCGTGGGCCGATCAGGCGCATCATTCGGCTGGAGAGCGGCATGGTGGCCAGCCGGACGATGGCCAGGGCCGACACGACCAAGCCAATCAGGAAACTGGAGACGCCAAAGTTTCGGGCGTAAACCGGCAGGACTGGTGACATGACACCGAAGCCGATGGCGGTCATGGTGTTGACGAGAGCGATGATCCAGACGGCAGTCGGCAGGTGAGTCCGCCCACTGCCGTCTTGCCCACTCACAGACATCAGCCTACCCGCGCTCGGCGGTGGGTTCCCCGGGGTTGATTCAGGGTACGGCCAGGGGCCGACGGCCGGCTGGCCAGGGGCACTGGCGGGCGGTTTGTGACACCATGGTCGTATGAGTGACATGGATATCACCGCCTTACTCAATCAGTTGGCGGCCGGGGAAATCGACGCGACTGAAGCCAAACGCCGGCTCGACCAGCTCGGCGTCGGCCAAGTCCGTCCGGACGACGAGTCGGAGCCAGCGGTCTCGGCGGAATGGCGCCAGCCACCGGCGGCGGAGGAAGCCGGTCTTGAGTCCGATGAGCAGCCGGCTGCACCGGCTGCGGCTGGCCCCGCGCCGCGCATCCTCGACTTGCGCGGCGTGCGCGGTTCGTCCCGGGAGCGGTCCAACACCATTTCCAAGATTCTGGTACGGGCCACCGGCCGCAAGGTCAAAGTGGTGGCCGATCCGGTGGTGTCGACGGCGGCGGCCGAGGACATCCATCAGATCAGGCGGCGCAAGGGTGTTCTGGAAATCCTCGGTGACAAGGAATTCTCCGGCGTGGTCGACGCCATCTCCTGGGTCAAGTCGATTCGGCGGCTGGACGACCTCAAAGCTCTCGGTCTCGGGCAGGAATTGACCGTCCGGGTCAACCCGGCCATGGAAGTCGACCTCGACATCGTCGGCTCGTCCCTGGTGGTGACTGATCTACCGCGCTTGGGCAAAATCAGGTTGTCGGCCTCCCAGGCCACCATCACCGGGGTTGAGGTCGTCTCCGACCTGCTGCTCCAGGCCGGTCAGGTCAGCGTCGCCGGCAAGTTCGGGCAAGACTGGTCGCGTATCCGGGCGGAGTCCGGTCAGGCGATCGTTGTGATCGACCCGGCATCGTCGGTCGTCATCCGGGCCGATGCCCAACTCGGGCGCATCACCTGGGAGGGGATCGAGGTCAGCGAGGACGAGGCCACCATCGGCCTGGGTACGGCTCACCTCGACCTCGGGGTCGTTTTGGGCCACGGCTTGGTCAAGCTGGGTGACAAGTAGCCCTCGGTCGGCCGGAAAGGAGACCGATGTCGCCCGACATTGTGGTGATCGGTGAGTCGCTGATCGACATCGTCCGGCGCCCGGGTGAGGCCGCCCAGTACTTGCCGGGCGGCAGTCCGATGAATGCCGCCATCGGTTTGGGTCGGCTGGGGCAGGGCGTTACGCTGGCGACGTGGTACGGCCGCGACGACTTTGGTCGGATGATCGAGCGGCATTGCGCTGCTTCTGGCGTCGAATTGTTGCCCGGGTCGGATGGGGCTGCCCGGACCTCGACGGCTGAGGCCCACATCGACGCGGCCGGGCGGGCCCAGTACAGCTTCGACCTGGATTGGCAGTTCCCGCCGATACCGACCAGCCTGCAGCCCAGGCTGATCCACACCGGCTCGATTGGGGCGGAGCGCGCGCCTGGCGGCTGGGATGTCTTGGCCTACGTTGAGTCCGCCAGGCCCGAGGCTCTGGTGACGTTTGACCCGAACTGCCGGCCGTCGGTTGTCGGACCGGTCGACACGGTGAGGCCGATGATCGAGCGCTACGTGGCGGCGGCCGACCTGGTCAAAGTGTCGGATGAGGACTTGGCTTGGCTTTACACCGGCCCCATGAACCTCGACCGTGCCGTCGAGTTGGCCGGCCAATGGCTGGCGCTGGGACCGGCCGTCGTCGTTGTCACGTTGGGTGGTGCAGGCTCAGTCGCCCTGACGACCGGGGCCGGTACGATCACCCAACCGGCCGACACCGGCCACGACCTCGTCGACACGGTCGGTGCCGGGGATGCTTTCATGTCCGGGCTGATCGCTGGGCTGGTGGGCCGGGCGGGTACCAGCCCCGAACCGGCCGCGCGATCGGTGCAGACCATCCGAGCTGAGCTGGGTCATGACCGCGACGGCCTGAGCGTGGTGTTGGCCCAAGCCGCTCGGATCGCCGGTATCACGGTGTCGCGGCCGGGGGCCGATCCGCCGTGGTTGGCGGAGCTTGACTAGGCTAGGTGGCATGGTTCACGTTGGTTCGAGCGCCTGGCGGGCGCAGCAGGCCCGCCAACTGCTGGATTTCGCGCTGCGGTCGGTGGCTGACGTCGGCGGCTTCGGCTGGCTGGATGACGCCGGGGTGATCGACCAGACCAAGCCACGCGAATTGTGGATCACCTGCCGGATGACCCACGTCGCCGCCATCGGCACCTTGCTGGGTCATCCGGGCTGCCGCGCCGCGCTCGATCATGGTGTGGCCGGGTTGACGGGCGTTTTCCGCGACCAGCGTGACGGCGGTTGGTACACGGCGCTGGACTGGGCCGGACGCCCGGCCGATGACACCAAGGCGGCCTACCCGCACGCCTTCGTCATTTTGGCCTCGGCCAGTGCCGTCGCCGCCGGGGTTGACGCCGCGCGGCCGGTCTTGGACGAGGCCCTGGCGACGTCGTCGGCGCATTTCTGGGATGCCGACCACGCCATGGTGGTGGAGCAGTGGGACCGTGCTTTCGCCCAACTCGATCCGTACCGTGGTGTCAACGCCGTCATGCACACCACCGAGGCCTACCTGGCGGCCGCTGATGTCCTGTCCGGCCTAGGCGATCCGGCGGCCGACCGCTGGCGCGGCCGGGCCCTGGCCATGCTCGATCGGGTGATCAACCAGCAGGCCCGGGCCAACCGCTGGCGGATTCCGGAACACTTTGACACAAACTGGCGCCCGCTGCTCGACTTCAACCGTGACCGGCCGGCCGATCCGTTCCGGCCGTACGGTGCGACCATCGGCCACGAGTTGGAATGGGCCCGGCTCTGCCTCCAGGCCGCTGCCGCCGTGCCGGGCGCGCCCAACTGGCTGACTGAGGCCGCGGTCCGGTTGTACCAGCGCGGCCTGGGTGACGGGTGGGCGGTCGACGGTGCCGACGGCTTCGTCTACACCACGGACTGGGACGGTACCCCGGTGGTCCACCAGCGGATGCACTGGGTCGTGGCCGAGGCCATCGCCACCTCAGCCGCCCTGGCTAAGGCCGGGCTGGCCGACACCAGTGCCGACCTGCAGCGCTGGTGGGACTACGCCGACACCTATCTGATCGACCACGATCTAGGGTCGTGGCATCACGAGCTGGACCGTCACAACCAGCCGGCCGCCACCGTCTGGCAGGGCAAACCCGACGTCTACCACGCCATCCAGGCTTGTCTGCTGCCCGATCTGCCGTCGACACCGGCCATCGTCCCGGCGCTGGCTGCGACTGCGCCGGCCTCCTTGGCCGGCCCGACGAGTTAGGCAGGCGAGCGATGTACTTCGACTGGCCACTCGATCAGTTGCGCGACTACGCCGGATCGTCCGACGAACCGGCCGATTTCGACGCTTTCTGGGCCCGGACGCTGAGTGACAACCGGGCCACAGTTCGTCCGGCGACGGTCGACGCGGTTGACCACCCCTTCACCGGTCTGGAGATCCGCGATGTCCATTTCACGGGGTGGAACGGCGAACCGATCAGCGCCTGGTTGCGTTACCGGCGTGGCCTTACCGAGCCGGCTCCGGGCATCGTCATCTACCAGGGCTACGGCGGCGGGCGCGGGTTCGCCTTCGAAAACCTCAGTTGGGCCCAAGCCGGTTACGTCATCCTCAGCGTCGACACCCGGGGCCAGGGCGCCACCTGGGGTTTCGGCGATACGCCCGACCAGGCGGCCACCGGGCCGGCCGTACCAGGCTGGATGACGCGTGGGATCCTCGATCCGGCGGGTTACTACTACCGGCGTCTCATGACCGACTGCGTCCTGGCCTTCGACTGGTTGGCCGCCCAGCCGATGGTCGATCG
>Ga0123357_10009714_pt1 | contig 12163 bp, 7 predicted proteins | sample TergutEmb28metaG_FD_89873 | JGI IMG/M metagenome (GOLD analysis project Ga0123357, IMG submission 89873) | Embiratermes neotenicus P4 segment gut microbial communities from Petit-Saut dam, French Guiana - Emb289 P4 | ecosystem: Host-associated > Arthropoda: Insects > Digestive system > Gut ...
TCCCAATAATGAACTCTGAGCTCTCATTCAGTACTGGTCCTTAAGTGCTACAATTTACCTACAGAAATTAAATGAGGAGGATGACATTTCATAGAAAGAGCTGTACTCATGTGAAACACATCAATATCACTTCTTTCTATTCAATTCCAATCAACTGCTAGTATTCCTTCTTCCTGTTGAGTAGATGAGCAATGTCAACATTATTTTTTATCTTCTTTGAACCTTGTGACAAGGAAATATTTGTTACACTCACAGATGGAGTGGCAGAGAAAGGAAAGCAGAAAATATGTTCAATTATGTTCAAGTTATCTCATGCTGTTGTGGAATTTCTTCACATTCTCAACCATCTTCATGGTCCAAACTGTCTCCAGAAGAACGCTAGATCCAGCTCTTCGAGGCATATTTTCATTTGAAAGACTACAAACAAACAATTTGCTTACTCAACAGATAATTTTGTCATAAATTGCAAATTCTTATTGCACTGCTCCCTTCAACAGCAAATATTTACCTTCTTTCATCTGGAACAAATTTAGGAGGGTACAGTATTTGACAAGAGACCATTTGTAATATCCGGAAGAGGCAGCTGAACTAGTACCACACTTCCCTTCCTAATTACTCCCTTGCATGGCTTTCAATTTTTCATGAAATACTTGCCTAAACACATACAAACATTTTTTTTATGTTGTAATTTTCATGTACTTCTTATTACTATATTATTTTATTTTTTCAACAGCCCTTATGAACACACAGAGCAATAAATTTTATTCTTCTTACCAAATAAAACAAAGCCACAATTGACAAGGGTATAAATTTATTATATATTTGACCCATTTGTAGTTTTGTTTTCGCAGTAACCTTGTTATGGGAGAGTCACTTAGGTCACTAGCTTATGGGTTTCAAATTTCTCACTGTATCACCAAACAAACTCTTTGAGAATTACTTCAACTGGTATGTGAGATGAAGATGCCTCTCTACTTGCCGAGCATGATCTAACCAGAAACAGCTGAGTTCTTGGAATGCTGGTATTTCCCCAGTTGTGTGGGAGCAACAGAAGAAGAAAGCATGTACACACTTTATGTGCAAGAAATGTGGCACCCCTTTTTCATATACAAGGATTGCTTCTTGATCGAATCCTGAAACACATATTTATTGTGACACATGTTTGTTCTTGTGAAAGAAGTGAGCTGACAGCGGAATCTTTTCAAAATCTACAATGAGAAAAAAATACCTACTTCCGAAATTTTGGTTTATGAGAACGTACCAAACTGCCAAGTTTTGAAAATTCTTGGCTCATGTTATAATTGGAAATAATGTATGTGCTCATGTCTCATCAACAGATTGTAGGAAAAAATCACAACATAAAGATAGCCAATAAATATGCCAAAATTGCAGCATATTTCAAACATCTGAGAAGGGCATTAACAATGAAAACTGTATTCACAGAGAAATTAGGAGCAGAATATATTCAGCAAAATCTTGCTACCATCCAGTTCACAATGAACTGTCCATTTCCTATCCAAAAACATGAAGATTAAAATACACAGAACTGTAAGTTGGTCTGTGGCATGAAACAGGTGTGAAACGTGGTCTCTCAAATTCATTGAAGAACAAAGACTGAAAGCACTGCAGAACAGGGCATGTAGGAATATACTTTGGCCTAAGAGGGAGGAAGTGACAGGAGAATGTAGAAAATGGCATAACGAAAAGCTTCATAAATTGTACTCTTCATCAATTATTATTATTACAGTTATCAGATCACAGAAGAGGATAAGATGGGCAGGGGATATGGCACACAGTGGAAGAAGGCAAATGCATATAGGGTTGTGGTAGGAATTCTGAAGAAAAGAAACCACTTGGATCTTAAAAGAACGAACTGGGATGGTGTGGACTGCATTCATCTGGCTCAAGTTAGGGACAAGTGGCAGGTTCTTGTAAACATGGTTAATATACCTTCAGGTGCCAAAAGAATTTGGGAATTTCTTGACCAGCTCAAAACTGTCAGCTTCTCATGAAGAACTCTGGTCCTTCAAGTTAGTTATGTTGGAGACAAAGCATTCAGACACTACAAAAATATTATAAAGCTCTACAGCAGAGAGCAAGATAAGGAAGAATCCAAAAAAACCTGCTTTCAAATATGGTTTAAGCAAAACAGGAATGTAAGAAAACTCATCTGTGTCCCTGGGTTAGGTTCTGAGCATTTTCTACACTCATGCAACAGTGAAAACTGAGATTTGTAAGCTGTTATTGATTGCAAAATGTTGTCTACTTACTTTTGACATTGTGAAGGTTGTGTTCAAACATGCAGTGAACATGAGGAACAAAACAACTGACCATTAACCATAAGTTTACCGGCTCTAGAAAGAACTGTAGCCATTACCAGTGTGAAGAGTTTTGAAGTTACAGGTTTCTGGAACTTCTTCAAAGCACATGGGAAAGTTAAGTGGCAAAGAAAAGTAGTTACAATGCAATAATTTTGTGAAACAGTAAGCATAATTCAACTCAGCAAATAAGCAAATATTTAACACCTTCATATGATTGTATTATTTGTAACATTTAAATATTTAACATTTTCAGTTTATTAGAAGTCGTTATTCTTTGTCTCAAACATACACATAATTTAAATGCCCAAACTTTATTCCATGCCATCCCTTCTTTTAAAGCATTGGGTGTGGACATCTAAAAATTGTAAACATGGTGTTCCAACCAGACCATATAAGGTCTACTTTCCCATAATATGGAATGTTGGTTCTACACAGGCATGTCATGTTGATATCTTAGGTTCTTAAAAAAATTACTTTAACAAAACCTGCATTTTAGAAGATATAGTACCACACATATTTTCAGAATTCTGTACAAATTGCTGCAAGTGTAGCTCCTTTCTCACGAATTCATACATTTGCCATGCTATTATTAATGACTGCAGGATATCAAAAAGTATAACACAGTGATGGACTCCAATGGTATAATGTTTATTCCAAGTTTCACGAATTAGTTAACTGCTTCCAAGCTTGAAAGAAAGAAGACACACACAAAGACATCAACAGCTGCTGAAGACTTCATACCTCATGCTGGTGTCTGCTTGGCCATGATCTTAAACAAGTTACAGAAATAAACACATTCTTCCCTCCATGCATTTGGCTATTTCTTTCCCTACATTTCCCAGTGTAGTTATTTTAAAATCTTGAACTTGAAGTCATCAAATCATATGGGCATATATTACATGACACATACTGCACCAGGTTCAGTTCTTCACTGTTAGCAAATTTTTAAATGTGTCATCATTCATTTTGCAATACACACTGAATGTGCATCATGTGAATACAACTTGTTCCAATGACACAAAAGAATGGTCCCAAAAGCAGTCATCGCAGTGGACACAACCCTCGAAGTATAATGGCTCAATTACAGACACAAGTAAATTGTAATACTATCGCAGCAATTACTACAACCGAGGCCCCAAACTGCTGCTTGCTGCAGCTGCACAATTTTACTACACTAGTGGAATCCTAAATTTACATGAAATAATTATAATACTATTTAATTAAACCAACAGATTTTAAAACCAAATGATCAGTAGCTGCAAATGAATCCACTTGTAATGGTCTGGAATGGTATTTGTCAACACCCTGCAATCACGGAATTGCCCATAAATCATCAATATGTGGCTTGTTAACACAGCCTCCACCTAAATTCACTCATATTTACACGTTATTAGCACATTCTGTACTTCCTAATCAACAGTACAGTTGATTCAACCTAATGTAACTGCAATCATCTGCCTATAAGTACATCAGCAACTACACAGGAAGGCATTGTTAATGCACTTCTTGGTTGATTGTAATAATATTTCAGTCATGTGGTGAAATTAAATACTGCATTCTTCTTAGATGCTGAAATGATATGTATTCAAGGAGCGTGACATCCTAGTTACACCGCTTAACTCACAATGTTACTATACAGTGAACATCTGTTACCTTTATATGAACAATTATCCTCATCTTTCAACACCTACCATATTTACATATTCCAAAGCTGAACTGTGTAAATGTTTCTCTGAAGTAGTTCCAAACCTATGTCCAAATCTTACAGCACTTCTCAGAGATCAAACACCCATTAAGATACCTCATTATCTTCAAGTTCAGCTTTGGAATGTGATATGGCAACCTAATTCATGGACGGCCCAAAATAACACATTAGCACGTGAGTTCTCATTATGGATATGATGTGGTATGATAGAAAGTAAAATACAGTGAAACAGACTTATTGACAATAGAACAAATCTTAATCCTACATAAAGAAGACAGCAGCAGGTAAATTGGTTTTGGAAGTTTCTCCACAGAATCACAAGTTAACACTCAGTATTTTAAGAACATTAGGTCATTCTGGATGAACTAAGATACAAGTGGGTACAGTTGGGAAAATGAAATACCTGGTTTATGGTACACCATCATTATCCTGCCAGTAAAATGCAGAAATCAATAATATATGGCCCATACAAATGGCTCATATACTCAAACCAGATTACATGCTAGTTATTACTTCCAAGGAGGTAACATACTTTTAGAACAGAGAGGCAAACTGAGGGTTATTTTAGGAAATTAATTTTAATAAACAAGTCAGTATTGAGGGTGGTATTGTACTATTGGCATAGTGCCATCTTCCAAACACAGTAATCAGGCATTCCTCACTGCAAGTCCAGAGTGGGTAAGAGCTGTTTGCATGTTACAAATGAAAATGAATAGGATGAAGAAAAACTATTAATATGATTTTAGTTTTCTGTACACAAACATGGATGCCAATACTATAACCTTGAAAGTATATGTCACTTTGACTATACAATATCAATGGTCATAATATTTTTCACATAAATAAAATGTATAGTCTCTGCTTGCTTTGAAACTGCGTGCCACAATTTCCTTTTCATATGCATGTTATGGCCATGAACGAATATACATTAACACACAATATTCATAATTTTTAATATTATCTTGTAACCAGTATGCCTGAATTGCAGGTTTTCATGTACTTCATGTTTAACATAAAAAATTAAAGTGTACCTGCAGACATACCATTAGAAATATATGTACCTCTACTTACTTCTCCAGTACTCCACACATACATTTGACTGAGTTAAAACTACATTAAAAAAACCTACAGTTTTTAACTGGCAAGTCTCACTCAGTTTGAACAAAATGTTAGGCTTTAAAACCTAAAACACTAACCTGTGTCTTAATAGAATCTTCATAATCATAACCTGTCCACTTACTTCTCAGTGAATAATCGAAGCACTGAACCACAGAACAACTGGATGGAAGGTGAACTTTGTTTTCAGGTAATGGTAATGCTTTTGAGTGAATTCTAATGAATTATAACCTATAATAAAAAAAAACTTTACTGCTTCAATATCTTTTATGCTAGGACACTGGAGCAGCAAATCAAGCAAACATAATGTAACCATGAACACATCAATACACTTTAATTACATGCTCATGAAAGCTTAAAATTTGGATGAAATTGACTGGATTCCCATTGTTGTCCATTAACTTGTATCTTGTAGTAAGACTAATGTAACGCATTCTGACATACAGTCAGAATGATAGAACTATGTTTAAAACAATGTTTAATAATAGGACAGACTGTTACATGACAATGTAATTTTTACAGGGGAATTTTTGACATAATTTCTTTGCTCATAAAAAAAGATAAATTTAATTACTGTAACATTCATGTACCTATATACTTATATTTGTATCAAATGTGTGACATATTCTGTACCATCAGCCTAGCGCTCTCAAGGATCTATGGACTGGGGAGGAAGTGGGGTGAAGTTATTCAAATCCTAAACAATACAGCAGCTAAGTGAATTACAATATTTAGGAAATCAGTAAGTCTAGATGGCAACAGACACCTTGAAAATAAAAGCCAAATATGTGTACAGATAAATGGAATAAGCTACATACTACGTACCTTGTGGTGAAATAATGTCCAAGAAACTTGAATTACATAAAATGTTGAATAACCCAATAGCAGATGTCGACATTGACAAATGAATGACAGTAATAGGGAAAGTCTTCAGTGATAAAAGTCTAAGAAGTAATAAATATTTGTATGAAATAATTTTAACTAAGACACAAAGGTTAGTGAGATGAGGTTCTTGAGGCATTAAATAGATTACAATCTTTTTGGATGGAAAGCTCTGTAGTTTGGTTGACAGGTACCCAATGCATTGTCAGGGAAGACTGGGGCAACAGGGTTCCCCAAAACTTGGTGCCTAACTATGACACTATACACTGTCACATTCCAGGAGGCCATAATCTTAACAAAGTTTAGTTCATCTCTTTTACTGCTATTCTCAGGGCTGCAGTTGTCATGGGATATCCCAGCACAGGTAGGCTGTTCATGTCAGAAAGGTGCTGTGCTCAATGCAGATGACAACAAGAAAACTTTCTATTTAATAAGCAACCTTCCTTCTGAAGGCAAACATAACACAACCAATTAAATTCATATTAAAAATAAAACTTGTTAGAAAAATGATTCAGTGACAGAACACTTATGACTTATAAGAGCAGTATAAATCCATCTTCCTAATAATCAATTTTACACAAAATAATTAGGAAACTTGTTGCAGTGACATTTTTTAAAAATTAATATCAAACTGTTAAAAACCATACAAAAATACCATTCAAGTACTTTCAGGGTATGTCATAATTAAAAACCAGAAGCACAAGTTACCTCTTTCAATTTCCTCTTCCCCAAAATGAGTACTAAAATGACACAGCCATACAAGCACATGGAAGACTATCAGGGGAAAGAACTGGTAATGGGCTTCCTTCTTTTTAAAGCTTGTGTTTAATGCAGTAAGTTCTTAATTTTGTTTGCAATGTACAAACAATTCACACTGCTGGCTGTGTATTATTTTACAAAAGCGTATGTTCCGACACGTAACACCCAGGTATCTATAGCAACTATTTTAAAACCATGTCCTATCACATAAAGAGATGGGGGGCATGTAGCTGTTATACACCTCTCTTCTGTCAGCTGTTCCTGACCTCCCATGAAGTACAAGTGAGTATTAGAATTACCATAAGTTACACCAAAAATTTCAAAATCAGACAGAAGTTCAGGTTCTCACAGCTGTGTTGCTACATTCAAGTCTTCTGGGATGTTGTGCTGTGTACCTTGCAAATAGTTCCAGACAAAGGCACTAAGATCCTTCAAAATGTTAGTAAATATAAATAAATTGACATGGAAGACATGAATCTTCAAAACAGAAGCTGCTTCCATATTCCAAGCCACTGAGACTACTGGAAAATAACAGTAAGTAAATAAAAAGTCACATAAAATATGAGACAGGAGGGGAAAGAAAGGAACAGGAATTAACCAGACAGGTCAAGGACTTACAGGTATACAGGCTTAACCTGCCGGGTTTCTGTGAGAACTTATAACGCTACAAATTCTACCCTACCTCACCAATAAAAGTTTAAAAAAGACTCAGAATAATGGCAGACCTGCCCAACATCGTCAATCCTTGTACTTTAAAAGAGGGCATCATGAAGTGCTCTAACACAACAAAAACAAATTGACTAATACACGTCAGCACAACAAATGTTTATTCGAGTATATAGACTACATGTTTTGACCTGTTAACAGGTCATCATCAGACCTTCAGCAAAGTAAGTCTTGGGTGCTGTTTTAGATATTCGAATCCCAATGCTAATAGGAATGGAAAACAAAGGAAAGTTCATCAATTTAAACCCGGAACCTCCAAGTCTGAGAGAACTAATCAAAGTTCACAAAACAAATATGCCTATCCGCCCAATTGTTAATTTAAAAAATGCCCCATCCTACAAACTGGCTAAGCTGTTCACAGGCATACTAAAATCTTACATCCCACTCCCTAATGTCTATAATGTCCAAAATTCAGTCCAACTAATTAGAGATTTGTCAGATATACCTTTTGTTCCTGGTCTAAAATTAGCGTCAATGGACATCTCGGATATGTGCACCAACATTCCAACTGAAGGTGTAATAAATATAATCATCAATTTGTGCGAGGTATATAATTTAGACAAGATATTGACAAAAAACATTTTAACAATTACAAGGTTAATCATCACACAGAATTACTTCTGGTTCAAAGGTAATACGTATGTATAGAAGAAGCTCCCACTTCCTTTTTTTCTGAAATCTATTTACAATACATGAAAAACACCTTGATTTACAATGTACTTCAAAAAACCAGAATAGAAGGGTATTTCAGGTAGGTAGACGATATTCTTATCATCTACAACGAAAACCTCACCGACATAAATGAGATCCACAACAGATTTAACAGCATTTCACCTGATCTTAACTTCACATTAGAACTGGAACAAGATGATGGATTGAACTTTCTGGACCTTACAATAAATAAGACAACCAAAATGACCTTCGACATAAACAGAAAACCCACTACTTCTGATAACATTATCCCCAACAATTCCTGTCACCCGTCAGAACAGAAAATGGCTGCAATCTGGTACTTTATAAACAGAATAAATATGTATGACATAGGCCATGCAGAAAAACAGAAAGAAACAGAGATCCTAAACAGATCGTCTACAACAAGTTCCATACCTCCATCTTAAGCAGAATTAGGAACAGTAAAACTAAACCAGACTCAGAAAACCAACGGAAAAGATGGGCTAAATTCACATACATAGGAAAAGAAACTAGACGAATAACAAACCTGTTTAAAAACACCAATGTAAGAATAACATTCACTACTAATAATAACCTTGGAAAACTGCTAAACTCACAAGAAGATCAAAAACCTGATAAGTACGACAAAAATGGTGTTTATCAGTTAAAATGTCCCACATGCCATAAGAAATATACATGACAAACTGGCCGACCATTTCGTGTGAGGTTTTGTGAACACTACAATGATTACAAGTACGCCAACAATAAATCAAAATTCGCACATCACGTCTTAGATGAAGGCCACTCCTTTAGCCCCATGACCAACATTATGGACATAATTCATATTGAGAAGAAGGGCAATATGTTAGATACTCGAGAAGTATTATATCTACAGGGAGACACAGAATGGCAACCAGATCAATGATAAACTTACATTCCAGAAAACCCTGATTTTCGAAGCTTTAATACAACACAACCCCCATAGAGGACAGCACACATACACACAGTAAGGAAAGCCACAGCACGAACACGCGACCACCTACATACACAGTTCATTGGGGAGAACCAGCTTGACATGACACTACAAACACCGGACCAGAACAACCACAGGATTTTTTTACACATAGTGGACACAGCTATAAAGGAAGGGCAGCTCTACTTCTCACATCACAACATGCAACGGATCCGGGACACAACGGATAACCACCCTGCTTGCTACCAGTAAGTTAATTCTACATGTAATAAACAATTTAGACTCATCTATAATATAAAGGACATATTCCACAGTTAATCTGCTCCTTTTAATATGCATTTCTGATCACAGATCCCAACATAAGGTGGACCCATACAACTCACCCAATTGGAAATACAGTGAATATAAGTAGCCACACGTGACCATCAATTGAAATACTTTGGACAACACAGACTACCATGAGAGGCTGTTACTACAGAAGTCCTACCGACCAAATGAATGTACAGTAACAACCATATCCAGTGAGCAATCTTAGGGTGAAAAACCTATTCAAAGCATCAAATATCTACTCATGTTTTAACTAGACCTCATACGTTTCATATTTTATGTACATCCACAAATGTAAATATTGGGATCCCAATATCAAAACAGCACCTGAGACTTACTTTTCTGAAGGCCTAATGATGCCGTGTTAACAGGTCAAAACATGTAGCTTATAGACTCTAATAAACATTTGTTGTGCTGATGTGTATTAGTCAATTTGTTTATATTGCAATCCTTGTAAGTAACAGAGCTGGACATGTATCACTTACAGTATGCAATCTGGTTATGATCTGCTTTGATTATACTGGCATCTCATTACATACAAAATAAAGTACAAACACAGTACCATGTGGATCAAGGCAACAGGTTAAATAGGGAAAAACACACTTTAATAATAAACTTCACACAAATTTCATCACTTCTTGTAACCAGAAGAACCAGAGAACTTAAAAAGTGTCATTCAAACATTACCACAAACCTACAGCTATGCTCAAATTATATTGTAACATGAGTACCTGAACTAAATATAATGCAGATGAAGAATCTGTTGAGTTCTTTGGTCAGATGACATCAAGTACCACAGCACATAATTGTATTATACAGTTAACTTTATTTTCCTAGACTATTTTAATTCCATTACAGTATAAATATCATAATGGAATATAGTAACGAATCCATAACATTAACCAATTTGCTGTTCACATACTAACATTTGACGCAGATTAACGTCTGTACAGCCATAACAAATACAGGATGATTGCGTCAACATAAAATGTCCAATATGACATAAAAAATTCTGTGCTTGAAGTAACCTGTTACTGCCCATTAAATGTACTTACTTCAGTTTGGAAACCATACATTTATGACTTCCCATTACATGCCAGTTAAATGAGACATAAATGTTAAAATAAACAATCAGAAACTGTGTCTACCAACACCAGTTTCTTCAAGCAATGAACCCTCTGTTCATTACAGTTGTGTAAAAACAAAGAATGTGCATAATGCATATATATATATATATATGAAACTACTCCTTAAGATGATATTTAGGCCATTCTTAGCAGTCAGACAGAAGACAAAATGTGGGTACTTTGACTACCTACGGACCTACGAACTTCTCAAGAGGAACTCCACTCCATGGAGCGAGTATCTAGACTATACACTGTCAATGGTACATGAAGGAATATGGATACTTAGCTTGCTGGAATGATAACCAGCAGGTGAAAATCAAAGTACTTGGAGGAAAACCTGTCCCACTACAACTCTGTTTTACCACAAATGACATTAATTCTGCTAAATGATGCAAGTGTTTGCAACCAGACAGATCCAAGAACCCTCTCTGGACGACCAGCATATACTCCCATCCTTCTCATTATTACTAATGTTTGTTGCTTATTACACCTTGAAGTTATATAATTAACAGGATTTTTTTGAGCAATGTACCAGTCATCATATGAGAACCTGTGGAAGGAAAACTTTCAAAGTCTGCTATTAACATTTGTATCAGGTCTTCAGACAATTCCAGCTCCATCAGGTGCTTCTAGCATAAATGTGCCCATTCATATCCCTCTGTTGTGTACTGTACCCACCTTTATCCATCTGTTGCATATGTGTGCCCCCACATCTGTCTGTTGCATACGTGGTCACCCACATATTTTTTCTCACTTCAGTCCCACCTATTCTGCCTAATCATTACCAGTTCTTATTGCAGTGTTACTATTTTAAGATCTTGACTTTGTCATGGTTTCATGTTTTTCTCATTTGTTTCTCACTACTCCACCAATATTTCTGTCGTCTGGCTGCAATGTATTTACAGCTCCCTTACTGTGTATACAAATTTCTGTTCTGTATGTCAAAAAAGTGAAGTAATTTGTTTAGAAACAGACAAAACTTCTGAATGGATCACTCATACAGTAATTCTATAACACACAATTAATTTTGTAGTTACTGCTTACAGAAGAGAACCAAGACATTGCTCAAAAAGATTAGTCTTCTACAGACAAAGAGACAGACTCTTGTAATGGATAGTGATGATTCAGAGGATGAAAGCAAACCAAGATGGTACTGTAAAAGTGAATACAGTAAATTGTGTTTCAAAGGAACTTGACGATATTGGAGTGGAATACTGATTTTGTAATACTTCCAAACCAGAAGAGCTTTAAGTGCTCTTAGAATCTGAAAGTTCTGGTACTAATTCTAATGAAGTGTCAGGCAACAAGAGTTTTGAAAACCCTGAAGAGGGGACTCCTCAGAAGGCAGAATTAATTATAAAATAAATTACAGAAGTTTCTGTTTACAGAAATTACAAAAAAAAAAAAAAAAAAAAATGGTAAAAAAAACAAAAAAATAAAAAAAAAAAAAAAAAAAAAAAAAAACCACCCACAAAAAAACAAAAAAACAAAAAAAAAAAAAAACCAAAAAAAAAAAAAAAAAAAAAAAAAAAAAAAAAAAAAAAAAAAACAAAAA
>Ga0123357_10009716_pt1 | contig 12162 bp, 5 predicted proteins | sample TergutEmb28metaG_FD_89873 | JGI IMG/M metagenome (GOLD analysis project Ga0123357, IMG submission 89873) | Embiratermes neotenicus P4 segment gut microbial communities from Petit-Saut dam, French Guiana - Emb289 P4 | ecosystem: Host-associated > Arthropoda: Insects > Digestive system > Gut ...
ACAGAATAGTCGCAAGCTCCTGACGATGGATATATTAATATCCGAAAGATGTTGAACACATAAGAAGTGAAATAAAATAGCAAGTGACATCAAGTTGGTCTTTTATTCTTCAACTATCACAATTTTATCTCTGCACAACATCAACCAACTCTTCTACCTCGTGGAGACGGGCTATGTTTACTGTGAATTGCAGACTTACATTTTCATATGAACTTATTGCTTTAGGTGCTCCAAGTAAGAAGCATGCAGTGCTGAGCACTCTTCTGTCACAGCAACAAAAACATATTTTTCAAACATTATCTGTAGTTGCCGTTAGTGTTTGTCACATTTTTACAAGACACGTGTTCATTATTCTGATACATGCTTGAAGATGGAGAGAGTAATTTCCTCCAAAACGTTAGTAGTCTCAGATGAAACGGTCTCTGAACGCAAAAGAAGATACTCTTAAAATTCACCGCTGTGTGAAAGTCAAATCTCATCTCTTCGCTTTGTTACTCCATATTAATTTCTGTCGCCCCACTGCCCCCCTGTGCTACACGTCATGCTCATTCTGCATAATCCCTTCAGTTTCTCAATAAATTTGGAGACAACTAAGCCTAGAAATTAAGGGAGTTCCTCAATATGTGGTTTTATATTCCTTCCTGTTGTTTTGTTCCTAGGTCCAGATATTCTCCTCAACAGACCTTTCTCAGACACCCGCAATCTTTTCTCTCTTAAGGTGCAAGATTTCACACCCATTCATTTGGCCTTACTAATGTTATATTTGGAATTAGCTGATTGAAAGATTTCGCAGTGTAGAGTCTATAAGCCACAAAGATGACTTGCTGTGCACCTCCTAGAGCTTACCTCACTCGCTATGTAGAAATTGAGGACCGCCATTGAAAGGTTGTAAGGTACGAGAGCCCATGTTAGTCTGAATGGCTGACGGTTCTTCATAATTCTGGGTCCAGCCCATACGATGGACAGGTACAAAACGGTGTACAACACTGTGGGCGTCGGAGAGTCGACTAGAGGCCATCCACGCGTTCGATGATCTGCGTCAGCAGTACAGCAAGAAACAATCTTACCTTTATATAAAATTGTTGCAACGAACCGTTACTGAACTTATAATTTAAAGACAAATATTAAGTTGAATTGTATTCAAAGATTCTCTTCGTAATACGCAGCAAACACACTCCATCATGGCAATAAAATCAAACCGTTAATGTTTCATAGGGAGGTGATAGCTGTTTGCTCCTAAAGCCATAAAAACACCTAAGTGCCTTCTGTGGACAGAATGTTAAACGTGGTAAAACATACACTAATCTCTAGAGTAGTGTGATCCGTCCCACACAAGAGCTTGGACCAGGTAATCAAAAATTGTATTTTTTTTAGATTTACACTTAAGATGTATTCAGTAAATACTGAAACTTTTATAGACCCAGTATCGATAAAATAGGTATTAGTTTTTATATCTGTGCTGTTTACAGCTGCAAATTGCATGATACATAAGTTTTATAACAATTTTTTACGACTGTCGCCATGTATCCTGTTCTCACTGTACCCTTGAAGACTTTCAACCTTGTTCTGTTTGTAACTACTGACTTACAAACAAAATATAATGTTATGTGAAATTTCTCCGTACCATATTTCACACATATAGATCTATTAGTTCGGTTATCGAGCCGTCAGCTAATGAGAAATGTCACACTGTCTCCATGCTGTCATTCGACAAAAATGTATCGCTAGCAAAAGTTACTTAGACGGCCTTGAGGTTTAGGAAATGTTGCTTAGTTTGTTTAATGTTTTCACGACGGTGTGCAGCCGACCGCGTTACTCCAGTACGTGATGTTGCGTCGCTGGACAATCGGTTCCCGACGTTTTCAACGAACTCAGTGCCTTCCATGGGAACCTATACCCCAATGTCGCAGCATCATATCTAAGAATAGGGGAGTCCTCAACAGTTACTTATATTTCCCATATCTATTACACCGAGTCACTTCAAAATCCTAAATTAAGTGCCGTCAATGTCACTCCATACATCCTCTATTTCGCTATTACTGATTAGGAGTGCGTCGTTAAGGTTTCTTCCGGCAACACGATGTTCAAATTAAGTTTCGTAAAAATTGGTGAATTGGTACAAAGAGCGAGGTATTGACACAAAGAACGCGATCTCGTAAATCCAATTATTTCATGTTTGGCGGGAGAATACTCCAAAATAAGACGCTAAATCATCTTTAGAAATTTTAAACCACTAACTTAGAAATCAATTAGCTGTTTGATTGAGGGTTTGAGCGCTGATCGACCTTGCCCTGCGACAGTTTCAATAGCTTCTGTACATTTTAAACTACTTAAGATGCGTTATCATGAAGGTGTGCAAATATAGGAGACAGGTTCTGGAAAGCACGGAGAGTATTACAAAAGAGATGATACTGTACCTGCTAAAGAGAGTGTCCACAAGTAATAGTTGTACGCGTCATGTATGATAGATTGTGTGGAATTCAACAATACGGACATGATGGTGCCCTTCGGGTTCAGCTCCTGGAAGCAGATACATTCAACTTATTTTTTTGTCACGTATAATATCACTAACTTCATGGATATTTTCCCTTGTCTGATGTATTGCAATTAGTGTCATAATACAAAACTACTTTTCGGTGATAGGATCGACCCCCGTCTTCAGGCTGACTTCCAAAACATAACGCTACTACATAATTATTTACGGTCTTATGCAACACAAAGCAGAATCACAACAGTGAATACTACGTATTCCAAAGACAGTTTGAAAACTATTTCAGCCCAAATATCACTGAACATGTGTTGGAAGATATTTATCATGGACCACTGGAAATATTTTCCTTCGCCATACAGGATGAGATGGGCTGTACATGCAACATGCATAGAGACATGAAATACATATAAAACGTTAGTCGGAAAATGTGAAGGGAAGAAGACACAACTTCGAAGAATTAGGTGTAGCATGGAGAATTATTTAAAATGGATGAGAATGTGGAATGGATTTGTGGGCCTCAGAACAGTACCCAGTGACGGGCTGTTGAGAACCCGGTACTGAACATTTTACACAAGAGGCAAGGGATTTTTTTAACCAACTGAGTGATCTCCCAGCTTCTGAAACAAAATATTCGAAGCGTCATAATTCGAAAAGCCGGAGGAAATATTACAGTAATATCTGAAAAGTGTACGGAAGTATTTTCATAAAAATTAAAGCTGATTAATATTCGCACTGAATATGACAATTGAAATGCTTGCCGTGACGTGAATTCCGCTTCATCGTAAGCGAATACAGTGTTATATTGAAGTGGTGCCCAAATTTCTCTTGCAATTTCTTTTTCAAAATATCTATCTCAGTAGTTTTTGGTCCACAAAATGGAAACCACTAAAATATAAAATATTTACATTGCTTCAAGGATTATTTCCTCATATCCTAACTTGGAGTTTTTGGTAGTGTGGTATGCGGATTTATAACGCCGTATGCCGTCACCAACGGTTCTGAATAACGTACCATCTCCATCTTCGCGATCCTTGTCTGCTGGACTGCAAAGGATAATAACACAGAAGGCTATATTGTGGCATATGAATGAGTAATCCTGTTGTATTTCTCATTACAAGTTACGAAGGACACGTGCAGCGTTAGAACTGTGTCACTTGCGCTTCTTTTTTTAGCATCTCGAAAATGAATAAGATTTACAGGGAAACTTACATGAAATAGACAGGATAGACGAGGTACGTAGAGCGTTACATTTTGGCGCGTTCGCATAATCATTATTGCTATGGAATACCTTCCCTCTTTATTGTTTTCGACTAAAAGAAACTGGCAACAATATAAAAGTGTCCAGTGCTGATATGGAAAGGCAAAAGTGGGTTCCCTTTGCACTGTTTTCGAGCTACAAAATATTCGTATTGCAGTTCATAATAATAAGTATGGATTATTATGAGTATGTGTGTCTGTGTTCTTGCCTTAGTTATCCGACATATGAATCGCGTCTTTGCGCCCTATCGTATTGTCATCTGTAGCTTCTCTGTTTTTACCATTTTTCCTACATTATCTCATAAACGGTGCAATTTTCGGAAAAAATACTGAATGTAAAATTTGTGTTCTGTCTGAAATATTCCTTATCCTATGAAGAATTCAGGAAGTCATTGTCATGTTATGTACATAGGTCTTCAGATAAAGTAGCCATTATCCTTCTTACATCTGAATTGGACTTTAATTTTCTATACATACTTTCGAAAGATCCTGAGATATCAAGTTTAATTACAATCCAGCCAGTGGGAGCCGAGTTGCCGGGTTGTTTCATGTGGACAGACGGAAGGACGAGCAGACACACATGACGAAGCTAATAGCCACTTTTCGCAATTTTTCGAACTCGCTCTGAAATATATATTTTTTTCTCCTCCATTTGTTTAAGATATTTGCCGTACCGATAAGTGTTTGAGTTAGATACGCGCGCAGAATAGCAAGCAGGTGTTCATATGTAGATTACTGGTATCCGATAAGAACCACATTTGAAATGCTTCGACAGGTTTTAGTCAAAACTTGCAACTCAACTTAGAAGAGATTTGATTAATCTGTTCTAGATTTGCTGCTACAGGCAGACAGCAGAAATGAGGAAGTTAATGCGCACATTTCATCAACTTGTATTTGCGAATAAACGCCATAAACGAACGAGACCAAAAATAAGCCTTGAGGACTTTAAGAATTTATTTGTGACAAAAGAAAATTCCAAATTCATATTCCTTGGTGGAAATTGATGAGGCGCTCTGGAAGCTCAATTTCCCGATCAGAATGCAAAATGTATTTTTCGGAATAAAATATTTTTCCTCTTATTTAGCAATGAAAACTTTCCCATAATAGAATTTTCAATTTTTCCTGCACGAGCTCTTAGAATTTGTAGTCAATACAGAGACGATGTAACTTTATTTTCTCTGGGATGTTCACGTATAGACCATTTTTAGCTTTTGGCTAATGAAGAACCTAGTGGAGCCGGTGGACAGACCTACACTGTATGTGAGTTGGCGAGGGCAGAGTATTTTTTTTTTTTAATTCTATCCTTCCATTCACTCTCGCTGTATTTGTGCAAGAGGGTCGCTTCTAGCCTTCCGCTTGAAAATGTCACTGGCCAGAAACTAAACAAAAATGACCTATAAGAAGGTAAAGCAACTTTTTGTTGGTTCGACATCTTGCTGTGACATGAATTCTAGATGCTATACGAAACTAGTCTGTTTGAAATTGAGACTTTATTGCCCATATAGAGTAAATAAAATTGGTAATGAGGTAATTTAAGTCATATTAACTTTGCAGTGCATTTCACGCCTAGATAGAGGTATTAAACTGCTGGTCTCTGTCGTAGCTTCAAATTTCACTTAAAAGACAGAAAGAACTCAATGTCACTGATAAAATTACTGAATCGTGTGTAACGTAAGGCTTGAACTAAAGTTTCAGATTTTGTTTAAATTAATTTTAGGCTTAAAGGGTTAAAAGGCTACTTTCTTGTTCCTTCGATAAGGAGAGGACTATCCTACTGCCTCCAACTTCAGGAAAGACGGTGGAAGTAGCAAGTTGGTACTGTACAGCAAACAACGCGGCGTCACATTCGGTAGACCGTAATTTTAGTCGTAAGGCTCGTGTTTGTCTGCACAGAGAAAAGACGCAGTCTACTTTTGTAAATTTGTGGTGACGAAGGAATAGTTGTCGGCAGTCACTTATTTTAGCGCAAACCTAATTTCTGATATTTTAGTATCAAACAGATTATACACTGAACCAGACATTATGCCTACTGACAAATTAAAGAACATACTTACCTACTGTAAAATTTAAATGAAATTGAAAGTGTAGTTAATATTAATCTACTCACTGCATATAGATAATCAAATCAATATAGAAACACCGATGAAAATAACGCTTTCTATAAAAGAAAGCCCTTTTGGAAGAAACAACTAAGATTTATGACTTTATCAACACATTGTCTACAGAGTGCTAGAAGTGTAACCGCACGCAACTCGACTATGTAACCACCAAACACATAATGAAACCGACGATCAGTCTGACATTCAGCTGGATGTCTGTCAACGTATCGTATCCCCACTACGTTCGAAGTATGTCGAGATCAGCTACACAGCTTTTACGCTTACCTAGCGATTGGTATGGCCACTGACGAAGAATGGAGTTGGCTACGGTGTCTCTCGGGGAGGTTGTGACCAATGAATGCCGTGTGTCCTACATTCCTTCTTGTAGCGATTCCACCACCAGGGTTTACGTTCCACACCGTCGTCGTAGGGGAAGAACGTTTAACTCTGCGGTGTGAAAAGGTAAATAATAATGGCTTTATCACCTTCTCCTCGTACCCCAGCCTATCACAACCCGATGTGCCTTCCACTTTGCTGACTGACTGACCTTCTTTCTCCACCAAAGGACGGTAAAAGTTTTTCTTCCTCATTCAAACAACCTGAATTTGTGTTTGAATTCTTTGTTAATTCAAGATAGACCTAGTAAGAATATCCATACTTGGTATTGAGGGTATGTGAATGTCGTCATGAATCGGTGCTGTGCTACATTGTCATGAACACAGGTGTGTGCTTCGTAACTTTCATATTATGAACCCCATGACAGAATGACATCTCTGTATTATTCGTATTTACGTACTTCAGCTTTTGTGCACTTGTGCGTTCTGATTTACTTCAGGATGCATTTGATACTGTTCCTTCTACAGCGGTGATGCCGCTTGAATTCTGGCGTATAACACCGAGTGACATGCAAGTTAGACATAGCCAAAGAGGATGAATAATGACTTATTAACCCTTTGAAGCACACAGTTTCTATATGTAGCACAAACCTTAGCATGGGGTGGGGGGTGGGGGTGGGGTGGGGGTGGGGGGAATCCGCATTTTGCCCACCAAGTTAAATTTATATATTTCTCAGAATTAGTTTCTATTATTTTCCTGAACAATTTTAGTCTGTTCGTCTTTATAATGGAGGCGCACCATGGTTTTTTGTGCGTTAGGAAGGATATTAAGATGTTATTCGTATGAGTAATGGACTTATAAGGGTTAATAGTCAGGTTTTATAACATGACGCATTTCTGATATCTGATTGACTATGCAGTTATCTCAGGGAACATCTCACCCCCATAAACACGCCGGATTGTCCGCGGCTATAACAGGTAGGCCTCGTTAGAAACTCAGTGAGCAAGAAAACTGGCATGATGGTTCAACGCACTGGTCAGCTGTTACGAAAGATCGGCGTCGCACTCGTATTCCAGATGCCTCGTTTGAAACCTCGGGACGAGGACGCCTTTTCCTGACTGTGGCTTGCCGTGACGGTGTTCGGCTGAAGGCAGACGCCGCTATAGTGCCACACGTTTGATCACGGCCGATTTTTCCCGCAGCCTTTCAAATTAATTGTTTAATAATTACTTCGTTGACGTACATAGTCTGAGGTACTAGCATCATGGTTAAGAAATGAGGAATGAATGAATAAATAAATAAATACGTCTATGTATAAAAATAGTCCACTTTTATAGAACTGCTCTTTGATTTCATATAATAAACACTAAGTGCGACCTGTCTCGAAAGCATTCTGTTAGCCACTTGAAGATGGATATTTATGTTTTTAAAAATATAGTTCTAACGCCACAGGAAACTCGTCCGTAAATGACGTTTAGAACAGCGGTAATTATTTGTTTAGAGAATCACATGAAGCAAATGCTTAAGCTGCGTGGGAAAAGTGTAGTGTTTTAATGCACAGAAGGTTGTACATAAAACAATAATGTGCCTTGAAGTGTTGAAAGAGATAAATATGAGTAAATAAGTCTTGATGATCACTGAGATCATTAGGTGAGTAGCATAGCATTGCATACTTCACTGCACCCAAAGTACTGGTACAGAATATCGCTTTTTGTTAAGGGCTTCCTCAAATTTTTGTGGAAAGTCGTTACGTAATCAAAGTTTTTTACACTGATTTACGATTGAACCGAACTTTGACTTTATTATACCAATATTTGCTTGCATTTGTCATGTCAACTGCAGTTACGTCGTTGTTTCACATACAATGTACAAACGCGAGTTGCACTCTTAAGGTTACACTTGTACGGCCCAATTCGTACTCAAAAAATAACCGTTATAGTATAATGCAATATACGGACCTGTGTTGTCTTGCAGCCTGCTGTTCTAACGTTCCATTCCCCTCGCCTACTGGGCCATCATGGCGGCCAGGTTTCAGCGCATCTGATCAATAATGACTGTCAGAAATACATGCGCTTGCTTTGTGGAGGCCTTGTCTTTTGTCGACTAATGTTTAGAAGACAATCTTATTCGAGTTATTTTCGACGGATGAGTTTTATATGTTTTCGTACAAATGCAGTGCTCCAGGAGTCCAAAATTTATTGCGACTTGGTGTATCGTATTAAGGAAAAAAAGCAGATTGAGGGTGTTCGGTAGCAGGTTACTCAGGGGAATGTTTCAACACGAGTGAAAGGAAATAACATGATGGTGGAGAAACGTGCGTAACGAGGAGCTTCGTAATTTATATTAGGATGATCGAATCAAGCGGGATGAGATGAGCGACGAATATTGCACCTATGGGAGACATGAGGAATGCATACAATCTGTTCCTAGAAATGGGAAGAGAAAAGGCGATATGAGAGACCTAGACATAAATATGAGGATAATAGTACAATGTTACTGCACGAACACTTAACACCTTGGATAAAATTTGTGTCTCCAATCCACCGAAAAAAAGTATCATCATCAACGCTCAGTTCACTGGATAAGGGCCAAAGTCAAATATGGTTGAGAAGAAGTGTCATAGTTCTGTCCAATTCCATAAATTGCCCTTACGCATAAAAATTTGAGCTGTTTATTCTCTCGTTATGTACGTTGGCAATACCAGTAGGACCACGCAGAGTGCAATAAGCGCCGGTGTAAGATATTCTTATCAGTATTGCATTATCCACCTTGGAATAAAAATGGGCATAGCATATCTGTACGTAACACGTCGCGTAGCGGGTGTACAACTGCGAGGGTTGTCCAGAAAGTAATACGTTTTATGTCACCTAAAATCTTACATTCCTAAATTTGTTGCTAGTCAAGAAAAAAATATGGGACTTTACTTTCAGTGCACCTCTCATATTTCGCCAAAAGCAGTATCTTAATACAAAAGTGGCTATTTCCGACATCGCTGAAATTAGCTGCTCTTGATTATGCTCTTTATAGTCAATGTTGAGCAAATGAGCAGAAAGTCTTTTCCCAGTTGAATTTGTGCTCAAGATTCTATTTACACGTAACTAGTAACGTTGAGAGCTGCAAAAGTTGAGTGTAAAATGTTCTGTCGTGTTCGTGTTAATATATTGTTGAAATATTGTGTTCAGTGCCTGGAGGCACAGACCCACCTTCAACAGGCTCGGTAAAATGTCATTCAGAGCGTTGCCGCTTCGTGGAATTCGCTGCGAAGCCCAATAAACCCAACTGGTAGGTTTTCTCTTAAAGAATGGGACGTGAATCATGATCAGATGTACGTTGCGTACTGCTGAATCTAACGTCTGAGGAAACCGAAAACCAAGACAAAATTAACACGATGGTGGCAGAACAAATCAGTGAGGAGTGTAATGTAGAGACGTTCGAATTTCTTTTTCATCACGTTTTTCGAAGCCAACTGTTACCAAATGTGCCATTCTTTTTAACAATAATATGGGCTCATATTGTGACACAGGCTGCATTTGTGCTTCTCCTACTTTTCTCACTCTTAATGACCATCCCCCCCCCCCCTTCGCGGCACTATTCATTTGGTCTTTGCTGTAGAGACAGTGTGTTTCTTTTGTGACAGAAAATGAATTTATGTAAAATTCAATCCGTACAGTAGTGAAAGTCTCACCTTCATTGAATTTAACGTTCTCCCTTACAAAAACTGAACGCTTAATGCAACAATCACATCAATACGTCATTTGGATAAAATACAGAGATTCCGAACATTGAACTATTTGGTATATATACCTATAACAGTCACTGTGGTTTAACGCGTTCATAATCCTGTGGCCTGAAAATGGCGCGAGAGTGAAGTCGTGTTTAATACTGCTAGGCTATACCTGTACCTGTCGTGTACAATAAAGAGAAAACCACGTTTTTGTTGTCTGTTAGAGAGGAACTGAAGAAGACTGGAAAAAACTTGTTGTGCTGGACTGAAATGACAAACACAGAGTAGAAATACTATGTACCAAGCGGCATCACATCACATTCCGAACGACTCCATTGTTGCCCAGTGTTAAAAGTGTTCAGCGTCAGATTGTCCGTTAGGCAATTTTGTTGCGTCAGTGCTAAAAATGCCATTGAAGAATGAAGATGTGTAAATGTGAATAGGCTGCATAATTTTCATTTCATTTCGGATTTAAAGCGTACTTAAACATACGACAAAGTTGATCAAAAAGAAATAAATTAATGAATGTTTGATAATCGTGGACGAAATGTGGATATGCATGGACTTAGAGCTCCTGAAAATTCGTAGAATATAAATATGAATATTACAAGTTTATAAACATGAAGGGACGTTTCACATGTGAGATCTCGACACGGACGATAATATGGACATGGACTGTAAGGAAATGGCTTACAGGTTTTCGGATTGGATTTTTTTGGCTAAGGATGTGTCTTATAGCGGACTCCTGTAATACTGCAATGAAATTTACCTTGTATAAAACTCGGGCAACTTCTTGGCTAGTTGAAGGAATGAGAGTTGCGTGCAGTATTGTGCCCACACACTGGGCGAGAGAATACCTTCTCGTTACAGGACCTTGTTGCCATCCAGAAAACCGGAATAGAGACATTTCATGGCCATAATTTCTGTAAAGAGAACTTTCTCCAAACGATTCGCCGCAGTGAAAACTGTAACATGATTGGTGTGCGACCACTTTCATTTGTACGCAAGAAACAAGTTGATCTTTGCTCTTTTTTGGCTGTCCATCTTGCTGCTCTGAACTTCAAGGCGCTTGTAATTATAAGGAATGAGTTCTGGTGATAAAAATACCAGATTTCTGTCTTAGGATTCCTAAATCGGTACCAGTGTCTCGGTGGAACGTACGTACTGGATCACGCTCAGTCGCATTACGGAAGACCTATGTTAACATTCACTGCCTTAAGAATTTTAAATTGCAAAGAAAAATGTAGACTGCATAAATTATACAGCAGTCACAAAAGTGTCAACACCTGAGTTGATATCTCACATAGACGTGTGGCTGCATTGTAGCATGATTTAAGTATAGCTGATTATGGGGGGAGTTCCGATGGGGCCATACAGATGTTTGTGAAGTTCATGGCTTTGTGTGTGTCTGTGTGTGTGAGTGTGTGTATGTGTGTGAGTGAGTGTGTGAGTGTGTGAGTGTGTATATGTGTGTGTGAGTGTGTGTGTATGTGTGTGAGTGTGTGTGTGAGTGTGTGTATGTGTGTGTGTGAGTGTGTGTGAGTGTGTATATGTGTGTGTGAGTGTGTGTGTGTAGTGTGTGTGAGTGTGTGTGAATGTGTGTATGAGTGTGTGTGAGTGTGTGTATGTGTGTGAGTGAGTGTGTGTGAGTGTGTGAGTGTGTATGTGTGTGAGTGTGTGTATGTGTGTGAGTGTGTATATGTGTGTAGTGTGCGTGAGTGTGCGTGAGTGTGTGTGTGTGTGTGTGAATGTGTATATGTGTGTGAGTGTGTATGCGTGTGAGTGAGTGTGTGTGAATGTGTGAGTGTGTATATGTGTGTGAGTGTGTGCGTGTGCGTGAGTGTGTGTATGTGTGTGTGTATGTGTGCGTGAGTGTGTGTATATGTGTGTGAGCGTATGTGAGTGTGTGTGTGTATGTATATGTGTGTGTGAGTGTGTGTGTATGTGTATCTTCGGAAAGCATCCCTGCCTTAAACACTGGTTGTATAGTGTGTAATGAGTTTCGGGAATTGTCTGTGAGCACGCTGTATTATTTCGCTGGTGATACCTTCTTCTCCAGGTGCTTTTTTGCTATGTATTACTTCAATTGCCGTCCTGATTTCTTCCGGCGAGTACTCTCTGTCATTAGCCGTCTGGATGGGCCTTTCTATCTCCTTTCTTATTTTGTTGTGCTAATCTGTATCATTATTTACTTCGTCTTTAGGAATTAAATAATCTAACATGTATGTAATTGTTTCTTTGAGGTCAGTTGTTAG
>Ga0123357_10009719_pt1 | contig 12161 bp, 3 predicted proteins | sample TergutEmb28metaG_FD_89873 | JGI IMG/M metagenome (GOLD analysis project Ga0123357, IMG submission 89873) | Embiratermes neotenicus P4 segment gut microbial communities from Petit-Saut dam, French Guiana - Emb289 P4 | ecosystem: Host-associated > Arthropoda: Insects > Digestive system > Gut ...
TATAACACCTCACATGCTGATAAACACGTGGCAAGAGCTTGAATATCGTTTAGATATCTGTCGAGCTACAACAGGTGCCCACAGTGAAGTGTACGGACGTGCATAAAAATCTTTTTGAGTTACTCTCTACACTGTTGAAAACATAAATTGCATAAAGCTTTTGGGTACTAAAATATAAGCATGTATTTTTGTATACCTCTAGCCTGGACACTCTGTATTACTATAAACAAGACCATCTGTAGGATCCCCACAGACCCGTCATCCTGTGTTCCTGACGGCTTTCCCCCGGCGGTAGAGCGGGCGAGCCGTGAAGCTGGTCACTGACCGCATATAGAATCAAGAAAAAGAACAACTGGAGTTATACCTTCACTGACGTCCACGCTTTCATGGCGTGCACGAGGTAACATTTCTCATCTTCAAATAATATATATGTTACATGCTTCTAAAAGTATTAATCAAATATTTTGTTTGAGGGACTGAGAAGAAATGTGCATCACGTATTCCGGTAGCCCAAGACGTAGCCACGAGACGTTAGGGACACGAACCAAAGATTGCTAACCACCATACCCATAACGTAAGAAATATGTGGAAATTTATGAATTATGAAATGCTGTTGCTGCAACTGACCCCGCATTTGTACTGCCGTATGCTGCTTGTTGTGTTGACATGGCTGTGAGTTGTACTGGATAACTCTGCAGCAGCTCGTCTGATGGGTAATGTGGCTGGCACTAGTTTGTTGAACTTCATATAATGACGCCGATTATGAGGTCGCTAACAGCGAGCCGCATTCTTTGCACCACATACCGGACGACTATAGTAAAGATGTTTTCAAATATACAGCGAACTGCTAGGAATTTATATTCGCTGCATTACCGACGTCCACCTGTATGTGTTTTGTGTGTTTGTCTAACCGTATTAAGGACGAGGGCTCATGGTTCCCTTTATAGGATATTTCGTACTGGTAACTTAGATACACGAGTGTGGCAGGACCAATAAAACAGAAAGGCGGAAAAAATATGAGTGAGCATTGAGGATGCTTTTGGTGTTTCACCATATATACATGAAAAATGTAGAGATTTTTTGCGGTTAAAGTTTTTGGTCGGGTCGGGCAGAAGTTTGCAACTCTGCATGTTAAACGTAAATTCGAAGTATAAACAAGGTTGCCTTTATTCAGTTGTTTTTCTTACGAATTTTGAAGTCTCTGCGCGCAGTGGGTATTTACATCTCTGTGCTCTAAGGAATATCGAGCCTCGCATTTATATAAACGGGAGTTCAGGTATAAAGAATATTATGAGGAACGGACAGAACAATGAACGGTTGGAATCTGCGTTCGCTAAAGGTAACAGTAAACATCGATTCACCACAGAGATTAACAGGGGAAGTGCGTTGCTAGTACATAGGTAAGGTACCTGACATTTTAGTCAAAAATATTGTGTCATCTGCGCAATAATAAAACTGCCGCTAGCGCATTCCCACTCAACCACAGTTTGCGGGCAACAAAAGGCTGTGTCCGTGAGTCAACTTTTTGTTGCCCGCTAGACGTTTGAAACAAGAAAAAAATTCTTAACCCTTTTTTTCTGGAAAAGTAATTCTGAAAACTTTTGAGGTGTTTATATATACATACTTTATATTGCTAAACAATTTTGTAAGGCCGTGCTACAAATAGCGACACACTAGCCTAGATTGTGAACTACATCTTTTATAATTTTTTTCTATTATCAGCAGTATATTTGTATTGCATATGATTTGTTGAAAAATACACAAAATAAAATTACAATATTAATTATATGCTTATATATATATATATATATATATATATTACTCAGCCTTCATACTGCTTACTGAATTTTATGTAGTTCGCATGAAGACCAAATTTTATCTAAGTTGCTCGTACCACATAAAGTGGTGCAGCATGCTTGCTCCAGATCGTTATTTGAAGCGAATCGCTCCCTTTCTTTCTCCTTTTCTCTGTCTTTCTGTGGGAAGAATTCACGGATGCTACGTTCCAGATTTCTTATATTTCAACACATATTAGAATAAATTTTCACACCACTCGACCATACCTGCATAAATCGGGTTAGTGTTGTCGGTGGAGAACCTGGCTGCGTGCTGGACTGTTCGGGGTTCTAACCCCAATAGGGACAAATAATCTGTTCTACAAACAGTCGACACCGGTTCCAAGACTCAGCCAGTCTCCTTGTCAGTGGGTACTGCTGTTCTTTCCTGGGGTACAGTGGCCGAGGCGTGAAGCTGGCCACTCACCTCTTATTCCTTTCATTGCGTGGAAAGGCACACATTTATTTTTACATCACCCACATTTTCAGACCATACCACAAACGCCATGTCTTTTCAGGGTGTCAACACGTGGTCCTCCTGTTGCTGGTTACACACACAGCTTGCATCGGTGGCTTGCAGCACTATTCGTATCACAGCAGTTGTTAATATTTTGAGCTGTGTGGGAAATTTAACTTCTGTGTTATCGACATTTAAATTAGAAGTTAATTAGATTTTCGTGAAAACATGAATTTATAACATATTTGAGGACCCCGCGGCATTGGCTATGAAAAATAATTTACACGCAGATGTAGTGTGATGTAGAGCTACAGACGGTCCGCATTCCACATAAAAATGTTGCCTAGGTCTTTAGAGAACAGGTAAATTTCCAGGTATTGCGTTCGTTCGAAATATCGGTTGAAAACGCTTGCTACGCGATGGCGCACAGAAGGACTTAGGAGAAAATTGATGGGGGAAGAAGAAGCTGAGTCGAGTACCCTTTATCTTGCACACGGCGCAGAAGACAGTCCAACACGTACGTACACTGCAGGTTGACAACGCCTCTCCTACCAAAGCTGAATCATCTGTCACACCCTACCCAAATACATGGAGTTGTCCACTGAGACTAAAAGCAGTTACAGGTTTCTGCGCAAGTCCCGTCACGTTGTAGTATTGCACAGTTTCATAACCCACAAGATCATGCTGTTGTGTTAAGCTGACTTATCAGCGAACTTGTTCCAAGAGTGTGAAAGTAAAAGAGATCAGATCTGTGAATTTATACAGAAGAGTTCTGAGTGCTTATGCTTCGAGTTCGGAAGGCGCTTGTTTCTACTCGTAGCCCGGAGAGACGAATGTCATGTGGTTTCTTTTAGATTCCCGGCAGTGTAGGGATTAAACTGTCATTTCGTGATTGGAGGCTTCCGCCGAGAAGTAGATTAGATTTCCGCTCGGTCCCATTGTCGAGGGTCGAGATTGACATCAAGATTGACCCTTGAAGATGGGATCTATAGGTCCTTCCGAAACGTCGGTAAGGAATTACCGCTATTAGCAGTTATCTTGCCTTGTCATTTGAAGCTAGAAAATTATATCAGTTGTGGTGTTCAAAGTACTGTTAAGTGTTAGTATTTAAGATTTGTATCTGCATATTAGACTTAAGGTCAGTGATACAGTACAGTCCTAAATATCCTGTGTGGAAAATCTGTACAGGTCTTAGTGATCTGAGGTTGTCACAAAGACCGTCCCGTGGGATGAGAAACCTTTCGGTGCAACGTGCCGCTTAAATCTTCTCTTCATCTAACATGAATATGCAGGCAATAAATTACACCTCTGTACCAAACTACAATGCGTTATGTGCCACAAGATTATAATATTAAAATGCATGCAAACTCTGCACTTGTGACACCTCTTATTATTGTCAGTAAGACCTTTTTGCTGACTGCAGTGTGCGCTATGATATTTTTTGCCACTTCCGTTGTGTGAAAACATGTCTTCTCTATGCTAGTGGCAGGCCTGCATAACGTTTGCGGCTGTTGTAAATGTCTCTTTAAAAGCAACCATTTATGCTCATTGTTCAGACAGCAGTATTTTTATTTTCTTTCCTTTTCTACATTTCTCTCTCCCTATTTCCCTGTCGTCCTTTCCTCCCTTCCTTCTTGATGTGACTTTTCCAGCAGCTCCGCTGAATTATTCCTCCCACGACAGTGATGTTCAAGTTTTTTTCCATTTGACAGGAATGTTCTTGTCTCAAACAGAACAATATGGAACAAAATTATGGAAACGCACAATAATAAATATTGAAGCAGCCTGTGTGAGCTGGCATGTTGCTGTCCCCTTTTCATCTCGGAGTTATACATTTTCAATTTCACATCGGTAACTTTATGTTAAGGTTGGCGCCTTTTGGGATATGACGTTGCTTCGTTAGATCGGTTGGTTCTCCATCCTTTCAAAGAAACCGAGGGTCTGTCTCGTCTTTACTTCCAGAAAGCGGCACAAATTTTAGGCAAGACGTGAGAAATTGAAGTCTTGAATTTTAATTTTCTTTCCACGTTATAGGCATAGAGCACAGTTTCCTTGTAGCTGCGGGTGAGTCAGAATCTTGCGTAAAATGACACACAATGAGCACAGTTCGTGTCACGAGGACCTCTTGAAATTATGCACACACGTCGTGCGTAATTTAATTGTATATCTGCGTCGCTCCTCACAGACTGATTAGCGAATAATGTATTTATGATACGCAGTGATGTACATCCCGGACTTCGCCTTGTTGTCCGGTTCAACTGACAGGACATGTAGATATCGTAGTGAAAACGCACATGCATGATTTACTTTCACGGACGGAAATTGGTTATGGAGCGAATATATCAATATAAGTGATATAAATATCTATTTTGTATTTAATTTCATACAATCCTGACATTTCATGGCTGACTGCATGAAAGAGTATTTTTTTGTGGTTCGTCTTGCTAACACACCGGAAGGCAAAGCGTGCGGTTTTTGGTTTCTATTCGCGAAGTTCTGCTGTATGCTAAACAAAGTCGTTTATACTGATGTTACTTGATACTTAGTCATTGGAGAAGTACTGACACAAGTCGTATCTTGGAGGTATGAATATGCTACATGTTTCACAGGCGTGTACGCACAGCTCATTATGAAACATATTGTAGAAAATATAATGTTGTAACATGAAATAAAAGATGCCTTGAACCTTGGTAAGTTGACCTCGTAGCATGCAGTTAACTTACGTGTGTTATGTTTCTTGTGTTTGGGTGTGCTATATCTGTTTTCTGAAATCAGATCAAGAAGTATACTTTCACAATTCGGTATATATATATATATATATATATATATATATGAAGCTGCAGCCTACGTCCCTCAACTACATTTTTTTTAATTTTCATAAAAGTGGAAATTACATGAGGCCTGCACAATGGGAAATACGTTGTCCTCTAAACAGATTTGCGTTCACGCGGATACTTTTGAAATGAGGACATATTTGTAACCAGTTCCTTGGCAAAGCCAAGATAGAACGCCGACGAAATTTTGAAAATTTATGAGGTGTTTGTTTACGGAAACATACATTAAATTACTAACACATTTGTTGGGAATGGGCTAAAAAACAATGCAAAAGCGTAGTTTGATAATTACATCTTTTATAATTTGTTCCTCTTGTTATCTCTATATCTTTATTGAACGTGATGTACAAAAATTACACAGGTAAAATTATACGTGTATTTATGTGTATATTTATTCATTATTCAATACCGTGTTGCCAGCATGCAGACAAAGTTTTGCCAAATTTGCCTGCACCGCATTAAAAGTTGAAGTGACCCGCGCATGCAATTTGAATGGACATTGAAGTTCTAACGGCTCTGCACAATGAGCCGCCGTGCAGTCTGATGCGTGCTGTTCACTGTTTAGAGGAACCTGCTGTGTCCCTCTCCATTACTTATCATTACTTTGGAGTTTGCACCGAAAAGTGAATAAGCAGCTACGGGCCTACCTTGTATGACATTTCGGAAGCCCGCAGTTTTGAACCTAAAAGTCGATCTGATTGTGGCCTTTTTGTAATTTGTGTTTTCATCCTGACCGAAATTTTTCTTTATCGAAATATAAAAATGGGTTGCACTTTTATTCCTGCTAACGGCAACATAAAGTTGATTAAAACCAGACCTGATGTTTACATAAAACAGACAGGACTGTAAATCTAAATATAATTACATAACTGAAGCCACATCACAAAGACGGCGAATGTAAGTACGTTAAAAGAGGGGCGTTGCCAAGTGCAGTAATTTCAATGACAGAATTCGTGGCATCGAAAGTTTAATTTCTCTCTGCGTTCCCGTAGATAGTTATCTACCCTACAGAAGGGTAGAAGTGATGTGTGCATGACAAATGTAGACAAAGAGCAACAGAGAGGACATGGCGCATTTAAATTTATAGTAAAGCCTCTCCCTCCGCACACAAACATGCAGAGTGGTTACTGTGACGAGTGAAGTGCAGGGGAGCAGTTCCAACAGACAGGTCCCGAGAGACCTGCTCTAGAGGCTTAAGGATAACGTGTCCTGTACTTCAGTGGCACACCATGAGGTTAGCAGTGCACGATCAGACTATGAACACATCGATATAACCTCAGAAAGGGAATCTGTCATCTTCAAACTTAGGCCCATTTAACCCTTTGGAAGATCTCCCTGGCCTCAATGTATAAGGAGTAGTGTAGAAAAAAGCAGGCATGCACTTTGTGGCGAAAATAAAAATAAACTCATTTGTCGTTTTTCGTGGGTTCATTCTTAGCGGTTTCGTAGATTGACGTAGTCGCCCCAAAGACTCTTCAATAGATGGGAGCATCAGACTTGTTCGGTATGATGTTCAAGGAAAGAAACGCAGCGTTTCTTCAAAGAATATAAAGAACTAAATGGCTACATCGAGAGACAGTACCAAAGTCTAAAAGTAATTTACGTGTATTTACGATTACTTATCTTTTTGGACTTGTCCATCACCTTCTGTTCCGAAAGCAGAAAACATACAAGAAGAGCAAAAGGATGAAACGTGGCCTTTTCTTATACCAAGGTAAGAGGGTGGGGAAGCGTCTTTTGAGTTCGGAAGGCTCGACTGAGCCAGACTGTGTCTCTGGTTTCAGTCTAACGGAAAAATTGACAAACGGACTAACGGACCAACGGACTAACCTGCGTTAGGGAATCCGCTCCTTTATGATTGATGGCAGAAATATACCGAGTTTATGATAAGTCATTAATTTTTCGTATTTTTAAGTGTAATGAACAATTCCAGAAAGCAAGTAACCCTGAACGTGATATACCATGTATCAATGCGGCAACACACTGCGTTGTATTATTCTATGTCTTGACGTTTTCACGGTGACCAAATTAAAATTTCCGGCTGACATTCAAATCACTTCATCTAAGTAAATCCAATTTTCGGACACAATTGCTCTGCCTTTATTATTAGGGCTGTAAAATGAATCAGTTCCCAGCTTTTGTCAAATGATACAGCTACGCAAAGTCTGGTTGTTGCTACGCAGTTTTTGAAGGTTGGGTATTGAGTCGTGTCAGACCCCTGACGATGGACACTCAGTCTCTGTAACGGTGGTTTATTGGAACCACCTGATATTTTTGTCAGCGCCAGAAGATTCTCTTGTCACGGCATATCACCGCGTTGTGAATGCAGAATGGAAGTAACGTACGAGTCACGTCACGACGTATTTCGCGTGGAAAATCCGGCATGCAGAAAGTGAGGACAGGAAAAATATTGTGACAAGTTGCTGGGGGTTACTACAGATATTATTATCGAGACTAGCTTATCAGATTCTTGTAAGGAGTTCGCACGTGGCTCTAACGTCTAGCAATATGCGATAAATGTTTTTTATTCGTAAGCGTGGTTCGGGAAATGTGGTGCTTAATTCCGTAGAGAAAATTGTAGCGCGCAAATCCGCAACTAGTATTCTGGAGGCGATCCATTCTAATGTGTATAATTAGTTACTGTGAGCTTTCCTTGTCTTTCTCAGTTTGTGTGAAAAATTTATGGATATTGCCTGAAATTATATCGCTTCCTTCTACATTCTGCGAGTTTCCTACTTCCTGCTTGTCATATTTTACATATATTTTTATATATAGAATTAAATTATGACCTACTGAGAGCGTGGTTAAATAAACCATAAACAAAGGAGGTAGCAGACGAAACGACGACAGTTAAAAAACTTCGCGTCGAGGAAAGTATAAATTAAATATAACGAATAAACATTCCAGTTCCAACAACAACTTTTTTCTTTAGTTCTTATTCACGATACTACCTAGTCTTTGGAGACTAACTATGTATTTTATTCTGACCTATTCTGCCACGTTGTCTATTTGCTGCATGCGTCTTTCAACAGTTCAGCCTGCTTTATTCTGGCTCCTCATTCATGGGGTTTCGAAGTTACACACAACGACGCACCACAGTCGGTAGTCCGTCCCTGGACGAGGGGGTCAGCTCGTCACAGAGACCTCTACCTTACAATACACACAGCACTCACAACAGACAAAGGTCCATGCCCCCGGTGGATTTCGAACCCACAATCCCAGCAGGCAAACGGCCGTAGACCTACACCTTAGAGAGCGCGACCACTGGATTCGGCCCAACAACACCGGGACACATTTCAAAATATGTAGTTATGTTATGTGAATTTTGTTGGAATTATAAAATACATCATCTTTATTGCTTGTAGTACAAATAATATTTAGTTAGATTGCAGCAAATTTGGCTGTCCAAAATAAACATATTGTGTTGGGGGAAAAACCAACGTCAAATGTACACGAATAACGAAAATCGCACTTGAAGTAGTAACCCCTCTTTAGTTACTTAAAAAGAAGCTTGTCCCATATAAGGACCTGCAATTTTTATATCATGAGAATGCTGTACGAAAGATTCGTGGGTTCAGGTCGGATGATGGAGCGTATCTTTCTTCTGTACGTGTTTAAAGGTTTTGTCGATTTTGACATTCGCTCAAGAAAGATTTTGTTCTGTCACAGGTTTCAGAAAAATACGAAAAAAAGTTTATTTTCCGTGGACGTGACAGACACTGTCAGCTGGATTACCTGGCTGCCCTGCATGATATGTTTTTAGGAATTCCCTCATTCAGACGATAAAGGAAGCTTCCCTCTCGTGTTCGTTTGGAACCCGTAAGCAGTATTTTTACAGTAAATTCTAAGAAGTCCATTTCCTATGAAGTCAAAGTTAAGAGTTAGAATTTTCTTTCTGTGTCTCGATCAAAAAATGGTAGAATGGGTAGAATCTTTTTTGTCAGCACAAGGTGTCTGACTGGGATACTTTCATTCAAATGACCACTCTTTGACTGGATCTGCAGCCTGCTTTTCGGCGTTTGACCTTTTCTCAGTATGTATGTGAAGACTTCTACTTGTTTTTGGGTGACTACATAAAGAATTCTACGCTATATTTGAATTGTCCAATGCATGTATGTATATATATATATATATATATATATACATATATAGAATGGGCCACGAAAAAGTAGCCCGCCTTCCGTTTTGCACGTGTCCTTGTGATATTCTCTCTGGCGTTAGTATGTGTATTGTGTAGAGTGTTTGAACAGTTAGTCAACAGTCGTGCTGTAAACATGTTGAGGTATAACCGATATAACATAGTGATTTTGATGGCTGCAACTGCGTGGCTGATGTTGTCCTTCAGTTCCTGTATCGTGTGCGGATTTTATTCATATACCGTACTTTTCAAGTGTCCCCAGAGAAATTTTCTCTGGGGACACTTGAAAACTACGGTATACTAATCAAATCCGCACACGATACAGGAACTGAAGGACAACATCAGCCACGCAGTTGCAGCCATCAAAATCACTATGTCACATCGGGGTATACCTCATCATGATTAGACGTTCGCAGCTGTGTATTGATGCAGGAGGCAACCACTTTCAACAATTTCTATGATGGTATATCCTTTCAGCATTTGGCTACTGAATTAATTTCTGTATTTACGCTATGCTACGGACCCGGGCTACTTTTTCGTGGCCCACCATGTATATATGTATCCATATATACCGTGCCTGTCAATCTGTAATATTCATACCTCATTTGACACAATACTGTTGAGGTGTGTGACCTCAAAACTGGCATCTTCTCTCACAGACTGGGTATAACTCACGGAAGTAAGCGAAAATTCTTGGTTGTGTGTATTAGTCTTTTCTTGTAACCTACCGAAAAATTTCAGGCTGAAGGCATGAATGAAAAGAAAAGTGAACTTAACAACGTAATCAGTGACATGGAACACTTCGTGTTGAGAAGCTAGCAGGGGCTCAGCTGGCTAATAAACTTTTCTCTTTTGCTGGAACCAGAAGATTGATTGCCGTATTCGCAGCAGTCCGCATATGTTCCTTGTAGTTAGCTACAAGCATCCAATTCGTAATTTTTAAGTCCGGTTCTGAAAACTTCTGGTCTAATTTATGTCGGTGTTATGTTAGGCCGTTTGTAAAACAACCGAACAAGGAGGAAAATTTCCTATTTTTAAAAACAACATATGCACATTAGATATATGCTTAGCGATACAATTTTGTGGTGACTCCTACAGGTTTTGGCGAAGCTCTGCCATCTTCAGGGAGTGTACACACCAATATTTGAAACTCACTGAAGTATAACGGACCAGAATAGTAATACATATCATGTTGCAGTATTTATGCAGCTAACTTCTACAGTGTAGAGTATGGTAAAATATTATTAAGATTCTATATGCCTGATGTAAGTAAAATACATTACAACAGCGATAAATGTTACATCATAGTGATTTCCGCAGTTAAATTTAAAATCTCGCAAGATGTGGTTAAAATGCAATAGCGACGCATAATACAGGGACAAGATGCATTATGTGTCCAGAACAAGATTAGGTGTTTGTATACAAGGACAACAATTGCAGCGACATACAGAAGCATAGAGACATTTGACTACGTTTTGTGATAGCTTATATTTGTTTATTTTTGCAACAGAAATCAGCACGATGCAATGTCCATTACTGTTCTCAGACATTATAACAAGCATGTAGGATTTTAATCGCCATTTGTTTGAGCGTACACCTTTCAGTTTACGTACATACTTCATCGAGAACACTCCTTCCTGAGAAGCTAACCGGTTCTCAGCCAGTCAAAAAATTCCCTGTATTTTATGGAACCCCAAGGTTCATTACTGCATTCACACGTGCCTGCCACCTGTTCCTATTCTGAGCGAGCTCGATACAGTCCATGCGCCCACATCCCACTTCCAGAAGATCCATCTTAATATTACCCTTCCTTCTACGCCTTGGTCTTTCAAGTGGACTCTATCCCTCAGGTTTCCCCAGCAGGACCCTTTACACGCCTTTCCATTGAGCTGCAGAAATACTACAATACAATACGTGTTACTGTTGTAATACTACAATACTACAATACTACAGTACAGTATGTGTTATTGTTGTGATCTGATATATTTAATTACATTTTAAATATTGGTGTGTAGACTCCTTGAAGAAGGCTGAGTTCTGTCGAATCATGTAGCAGTAAACGATAAGACTATTACTATGTATATAGAATGTAACTACGGCGGTTTTATGAGTGAGCAATTTACTGACGATGCATGAAACTGTAATGCCAAGGAAGAAGGCATATTATCTGCTTATCATCGAAACACGCGAAATCCACTTTTGGGAGCCCGGATAGCGTAACGCGTTAAGCGACTAGGCTATGGGCTGGAAGTCTGTGCAGTCGTAAAGACCGACTGTGGTGCTGACCTACACGTAGTCTCCTATCGAATGGGTGACGTGAACCCTTCCTCCGGGGTTACATCGACGGCTGCGTGAAAGTGAATACTGTCCCCATTGAGCGCCGAATGTACGAAATAATAATGCTATACCTAACCTCCCCTCTCATATGTGTTAATGGTGTGCAGAGGGGCAAGTTTATGTCGAATCTTAGCCGTGCAACAAGGGCACTAACTTGTGACGTTGACAGATCGTCACAACTTTCAGTCAGCTTGGCGTGCTGCCAGTATTATCTTAATAAAAACATGCAGACTGTCTGGTCAAACATACTGGTAGGGTGCAGTTTACCGAATGATGGGTTGGTTAAGCCACAGCAAGAAGTTACGTTGGTTAAGCCACAGCAAGAAGTTACGTTGGTTAAGCCACCGCAAGAAGTTACGTTGGTTAAGCCACAGCAAGAAGTTACGTTGGTTAAGCTACAGCAAGAAGTTACGTTGGTTAAGCCACAGCAAGAAGTTACGTTGGTTAAGCCACGGCAAGAAGTTACGTTGGTTAAGCCACAGCAAGAAGTTACGTTGGTTAAGCCACAGCAAGAAGTTACGTTGGTTAAGCCACAGCAAGAAGTTACGTTGGTTAAGCCA
>Ga0123357_10009720_pt1 | contig 12160 bp, 8 predicted proteins | sample TergutEmb28metaG_FD_89873 | JGI IMG/M metagenome (GOLD analysis project Ga0123357, IMG submission 89873) | Embiratermes neotenicus P4 segment gut microbial communities from Petit-Saut dam, French Guiana - Emb289 P4 | ecosystem: Host-associated > Arthropoda: Insects > Digestive system > Gut ...
TGGCGGACGCTTGTGAGTGCGGTAATGAACTTTCGGGTTCCGTGAAATGCGGGGAATTTCTTGACTAGTTGCAAACCAGTTAGCTTCTCAAGAAGGACTCTGCACCATGGAGTAAGTAAGTAAGAATATTAGGGCACACATTTATTCAGTAAGTACACAACTGTAAATGGCATCGTGGAATATTTTCTATGGAAAATACGACTGAATTCTGTGGATGTTAAGTGTCATCACCATCCGAAATTAATTTTAAAATATTTTACATGGAAATAACTCGTGATACAATTTTACAACCAGTCAATTTATGTGAGGTTAGAAGTGGTTTTATGTGGATACCAATCGTTTGTGCGGATACTGCGGTTTACATTTTCTTGCAGAATAGGTCGCTACTAAATTTTTCTATTCAAATACCAAATTAGACAGCCTGATTTTACTGAGAGTATACTGTTACTAGTCCCTGCAGTGAGAAAATCAGTTTCAACCAAAATATGCAGTAGGTGAATTTAATTCATATAAATAAGATACTACACGTCAGTCGTTAACACAACATTTTATTTATATACAATGGTTTATAAGTCAGGGCGACATGTTTCGACCTAGGAGGTCATCTTCAGGCCCTCCAAGAACACAGATCTAAGCGTTGTTTAGATCTGCGTTCTTGGAGGGCTTGAGGATGACCTACTAGGTCGAAACATGTCGCCCTGACATATATATCATTGTATATAAATAAAATGTTGTGTTAACGACTAACGTGTAGTATTTTATTTACATATAACACTTCGGGATGGAAAACTTAGAATTTAATTCAGTTAGACTGTTCCATTAAAACACATGATTTTCAGGAAACTGAAATGAACTTAGCAAATTTCATAACATTGTTCACAATATATAAACAAGACTTTTCTAAAGACAATGAATTTTTTAAAAAAAAATTTGCAATGCGTTGATTATGCAACGAAATACAACGAAACGTACTTCATGGTTATATGTTATTCTTCGAATATATGCAATAAACGAAACAAGCCAATAACTGCAAATTTGCGAAGAACGCCTTTCGAAAGGAAATTTTCTCTGCTGGTACACAGTTCTTTCCCTATGTTATGATGATTCTGTTATTTTATTAATTTCGCAGCTGTGCCCGTAATGGTCACCAATCGCAGTAAATCTCTTCATAGAGGATATGAACACAAAACCTTGTATAGAAGTCTGTCTGTAGTCTAAAAAAATAAACAACGAAGCGCGTACCGATTAGACCAGTCTGCCGAATTCAATTAATGGCGTATAATTCTTCAATCAGCTGGACGAATATTAGATTCCCAAGAATGGCCATGCCCCAATAAATGACTAACTTAATGCAGCAGAAAATTTCCTGGATAGCTCAAGGGTTCTCCACGCGTCAAAAAATTATCCGAATTTTGTATAAACCGAAGGTCCATTACCGTGTTCACAACAGTCAGCCGTTTTTTCATATCCTCAAGCCAGAAGTATCGATTCCACGTCCTTCCACCCTGTGGCTTTAAAATGTATTTTAATATTATCATAACATCCACGCCTAATTCCAATGAGACTCTTAATTCTTTCTGCTTTCCAAACAAAACTTTTTATGTGGTTCTCTTCTCCCCATGTTTTCTACGTGCCTAGCCTATCCTACCTAACCGCTTCTGATTTGATCGTCCTAATAAAATGTGGGGATAATGTCGACAACAATTTAGACAACACCTACTTAACCACTGATCATTCATTCTCCTGAACGTCTTTGGCCTAATAATCTAAGAACTTACGCTATGACAGACGTCCAGTAAGTAAGATTCCACAAGTCGTAGAAGTTAAATTAAAAGTTACTACAAAGTTAGAGCAGCCCATTTACGCCACTGAAGTGACGACATTATTTGTCAACATAATTATGGAGCACACTGATGTATTTGTCTCGTCCTGAAAAGAGTTTAAAAATTCCGACGCAGTACAAAGGAATTCTTGTATTCGCAACCATTCACGGAGAGTTATTTCCCCTTCCTCATTACTGTAGAATCGGTGACGTTTCAAGTGCTGCTTTCTCGGCCCAAAGAGGATGGACGGTCTACAAGCTCCCACTAAAACGCCTGCAACGATTCTTTATGTCCTACGTATGTGTTGTCGGGTTTTATTGTTATGCTGAAGGATCACACCTCGTGACAGACAATTTGATTCGGGCGCTGAAGCTATACTTATGACGTTAGCTAGTCCACAATAAAGAAGAAGTGGAAATTTCTTTTCGTTAAGGGCTGAGAATGCAGTCGTCCCATTCGTACTGTGACGGAAGATTTAAACTCAAGAAAACTTGGAAAAATACGCATCAATGTGCTCCGGAATTATGTTGAAAAATAAAATTATAATGCATTGGCACAAATGAGAAACGTATGACGTTGTAACGACATCGCATTTAACTTTTATAACCCAGAAAATCTTACTTATTAAAAGCCCTTTTTTAGTGTTTTGCTGACCGTACATCTCAGTATACTCTTAGTAATTAACCAACTTAATGCATAAAATCTTGTTTTATAATAAGTTTATTCTATGCCTCTACATGTTTCGAACACTATGTGCTCATCATCAGGAGGTCAAAATTGTATTATACAGCATCTGGTATCATCACACCTGTGTGTGATGATACCAGATGCTGTATAATATAATTTTTACCTCCTGATGATGAACACATAGTACTCGAAACATGTAGAGGCATATAATAAAAGTATTATAAAAAAAGAATTTATGCATTAAGTTGGTTAATTACTAAGATTATACTGAGATGCATGGTCAGCATAACATCTAAAGAAAGACAAGTGTCATGATAACATACGCTGTATAATACAATTTTGACCTCCTGATGATGAGCACATAGTGCTCGAAACATGTAAAGTCATATAATAAACTTATTATAAAACAAGATTTTGTGCATTAAGTTGGTTAATTACTAAGATTATTAAACGCCCTCCGTGAAATGTCTGAGCAATTAAAATGTTAAAGAAATAAAAAAAAAGTCGCAAATAAAGTGCCTTTGTCGTAACCAGTACCGTTTACGTGATACGAAATAATTGCTCGAAATTACAATATGTCTGCTACATGAACTGATTACATAATCTTCTACAAAAGCCGGTTGTATAAGTTTTCTGCAAAGAAATTATGAAGCCTTTGTTAATAATGAAAGACACTCGAGAGTCAGCTGACGTATTCTGCAAAACAATCCTCATTCTGCTTCTTTTGCTGCACCATTACAATGAATTTACAGCTACCTCTAACGTACTTGTTAAAGTATTATGGATCCAGCCCAGTAAATATTTAACGTAAGGCTGTATACAGCACCTTGCGTATGCAATCTGTAAACCACGACCCTGTATTGAGAACTGAGTGTCTGAGTTTGGTTATATATTGCCGAAACTTCAAACCTTTATTAATTGGAAATACACATCAAGGATACAAGTAAAAGTCAAAATATTTCTTTCTCTCGCCGTTGCACAGATAACACAACAGTTATGATTAAAGTGTAATTCAGAATATTAATGTCGAACGATGTGGTAATTCGTAAATAAATAATTGGAAATAATATGGGAAAAAAGCGATCGTGACTAAATTTAAGTTGCTCTGCCGCCATATTAAAAAAGGGAATGAGAAAATCTACTAAAATTGCTGCATGGATAGCAGGTATCCGGAACGACATTTAAATGTAAACCTCTTTGACAGGAAACGATAATGCTGTTCCCCTGATAAAGAAGTCGGGTTAACTTTAATAATACAAAATATTAAAACAAATTTACTTTAAAATTTTGTATATTTGATCTGTAATTTTGAATTTAGGTCTGCAATGTATTTGGCTGCAAAATTAACTGTATAAGATGTTCATAAATTGTAGAGGTGTTCAAGTGAATTAAAGAAATATTCAAGTAATATAAATGTATTATTCGATGTGAGTAAGGCATGTAAGTTAGCGTAAAATAGCTTACTTAAAATATACACAGAGGACAGATGGAGGGCTAAACCTGTAGTTATTTAAGTATTTTTATCAGAATACGCACAGAACAAGCGTTCTTCATCGCCATCAGGGAATTTGGTGGCATTGGTTTGCAAAAGTATGTCTTATAACTTTTTCAAGCCATAAATTCCACATACCAATTATGCAGTTCACTTATCAACCTAACGCCATATTGCGGAGGAATTAAGTGACCTACTTACGTACAACAAACCGACCCGTCATGCAAAGAGGTTTAGAAATTATTCAGGCTCTAAACTACTGCACCTGTCATCAGAACGTCCTTAATTCATAGTGAATGACTTCCTTCCTAAACCAAGTTCTCCTGTAGCCATGGAAACTACCAAGCTACATCGTAATCATGCTAAACACAGTGTGACCTACAAACCAAATATCCTTGAAACTTGACTGACGCAGTTATTTAATAAACGTCCGGATGTCGTATACAATTTTCAAACATAACATCACGGTTTACTTACTGGGGACTCTGAACGTGATCATGCTCAATTATTTTTCATAAAGAAATAAACTGTATGTGTCTGTGTTAAGGATTTTCATTTTTGACAGCGATTATATTTCTTCATCATTTTTAACCAGTCATATTTTACGTCATGCTCAGTGCTATTAACAAATGCAGCTACATATGTGTAATACATACTGCAATAAATAAAATAATAATATAAATTGTATTATTTGTATGTTTTCAATATCTTGATTGAAAATAACATGCGCAGACCTTGAGGTTTCTCATTACACAGGATTAACATTTCTTAATTCATACTTACTGCCTGTAACATGTAAGAAACTTTATCTCACTCAATTTTCTCACATCTTGCGTTCTTAAATTTTCAATACAGGCCTACTAACTGTGTTAAATAAAATTCGCAATCCACAGATTAACAGTTTAGTCTCCCATTCTGTAGACTTCTCGTTAGATTTTGGCACTGGAAGGCAACTGTGATACAGTTTGTTGCTGTTTCTGCCAGTCTCTTCAGGCTAGGTCTCGGATTATAAATTTAAAAAGGTCAGAGCCGCCATCTTCCACTCCCAAATCCATCCACAACGGTCAGCTCTCAACTCGCGGCAGTATTACTCAGATATCTGAGGAAGCTTCGTAAATAAATACTTACTTACTTACTCCATGGTGCAGAGTCCTTGAGAAGCTAACTGGTTTGCAGCTAATCAAGAAATTCCCCGCATTTCACGGAATCCGAAGGTTAATTACTGCACTCACAAGCGTCCGCCACCTGTCTCTATACTGGGCCAGCCCAATCCAGACCATATACCCACATCCCACCTCCTGGAGATCCATCCTAATATTATCCACACATCTACGCCTAGGTCTCCCCAGTGGTGGTGTCTTTCCCTCCGGTTTCCCCACCAATATCCTACACACCCCCCTCTCCTCACCCATACGCGTCACATGCCCAGCCCATCTCATTCTTCTAGATTTTATCACTCCCACAATATTGGATGAGGGGTACAAATCATTTAGCTCCTCGTTATGCAATCTCCTTCATTCCCCCGTTACCTTGTCTCTCCTAGTTCCAAATATTCTCCTGAACACCATGTTCTCAAACACCCTCAACTTCCTTTCTTCCCTCAATGTCAGCGACCAAGTTTCACACCCATAAAAAACAAGGGCAAAATTATAGTTCTATATATCTTAATCTTTAAATTTTTGGATAGAAACCCAGAAGACAAAAGATTCGGCACCGAATGATAGCAAGCATTCATAAATAAATACATAAATAATTAAATAAATAAATACTAGTAAAGTACAGTGACAGATTAGCGACAATTCTAATATCCTTCTCAACTCTTTCCTAATTTTTATTTCTTTTACTAATACGAAATCTTGTTGAGAATTATCCTGTTTCAGCATTAAACTACTACAACAGGTTGTTACTTTTAAAAATTTAAAACATCGACTTGTCAGTAAGTCTAAACTTCACTGTCGTTTCCACTGCCATGTTGTCATGACAGGTTCAGCTGTCGAAGTAGCACTCATTACAGTGTGACATGCCACCAGACTGTAACGCCCTATACACACTGTTAAGTCAAGTAGAACGGCTATATTATTCAAACCATCTTCTAAGAAGCAGAACTTGTACAACTCTTACTTCGGATAAAACAAACTTTTGTGCATTGGAAAACACTTCCCTTTCACTTGAAGTACTCCCGTGAGAACCTATCATCCATTACTGGGCAAAGTCAGTCCGCAGCTTTGCCTGGCTGATCTACATATGTAGCATAAATTTTTCATATTGTTTCCCGCATCTAGTTCAAACCAGGGGCTTGCTTACTTTAGGATTAAGAGGAAGGAAAAGGAGAATCGAAGACGTGATGGACGGGCCATAAGGAACTGCAGGTTCAAAAACAAAAGATAACCTTCAGCAGTCCTTCTTGGGACATCATAGTGCACACTGCAAGTGTTATCAGAAAACAGCGACTCGCCAAATTTGTTACCCCTCATGAAGTTTGGAAAGTAAAAATGTTCTGAGAATTAAGAAAAGATATGCACATTCTCAGGTACGTTTGTGAGAAACTTGTTATGCAGCAATTCACAGCACGCAACAGCAGTGAACAGAGAAGTTTACAAAGACAGATGATAAGAAAACATGAGTTCATAACTGGCTACAGGTCACAATTATTGACAGGTTGACAATAAAAGAAAAAGTAGTGGCAATTCCTTACCGACCTTTCGGACAGCCTATCGGTCCCATTATCAAAGGTCAAGAATTTTCTCGGATTCTTTACTCTTGAAGATGGGAGCGAAGATTTGTTCCGAAACGTCGGTAAGGAATTAACAATACCTACGGTGTAGTAGCCCAAAAGAGCGCAGTTCTCATCTACTTCGCGGCGGAAGCCTTCAACTACGCTAGGAATAAGCAGTTCATCTTAAGAATGTTACACAAATAGATCCAAACTGTAATTTATTAACAAATTGTATCTTAAATATTATCTCCTTCAAAGTAATTTCTATCGGACACTACACACCGCTTTGCACGAGCCTTCGAGGTCTCGAAGTATCCGTTGCAGTCAATTAGTGACAGTGCTTTCAATATCGCAACCCCCTAATACATAAACGTCACTTGACACACTGAAGGTACCGAGGGCAATGTTCTTCAGTTTCACAAGAAACTTTTGTTTGCTTGACGTTACGCATTTTTATCCTGCAAGATCTCAGCAAGTTAAAAATCCAGTGATAAAATTTATTTCTTTATAACATTTCGAAGAAACGGAACGTGGGAACGGACGATTGTAGAAAGCTTCACGCAGTACTTAATGTATAAATCTTATTGTAGCACCGTGCATTTTCATAGAATCACTTCAATTTATCAACCAAAGAATACACATATAATTTCACATAAAACACTTTAAAACACTCCGACATGTTTCGATCTTGCCAGATCATCATCAGGGAGCTTTGTTCCTTGCTAAAGTTATATTACAGTATTTACAATTCAATTCGTATTTGCAAACGAGGTGTTGTGGCATTATATCATGTTGTGTGGGAATGTGTTGTGGAGCAGTGGCTAGGTGTGCGATGATGATCTGACAAGATCGAAACATGTCGGAGTGTTTTAAAGTGTTTTAAAGCGTTTTTAAAAGTGTTTTATGTGAAATTATATATGCATTCGTTGGTTGATAAATTGAAGTACGTACGTAATATATATTTACTGTAAGACTGCGGTCAGGACGAGATGCTATTGCAGTCGCTTTATTTAATTGTCACACATCTTAGCTCTTCTACCTTCTGCAGGGGTGCAATAAAACAGTAAGAGGAAAAGTGTAAAGCTACAAATATCATATAGAACTTACAAAATCACAGTTATAAAAAGTATTTGTCAGAAAACCCCGAACTTGAATTGGTTAACAACGTACAATGGTAATATAATGTAAGAAAATTTGAAACATAATTAGGACAATGGGTAAATGACCAACTTGATGCACAATTACGTTATACAATACGTTTATTATTATAAAACTCTACGTGTTTTGAGCAACTCTTTGTTCATCGTCAGGAGGTAAAATTGTATTAATAAAGCATCTGGTATAGTATTGTCTGTAACTGACCGTCCGGTGTGCACACCGGACGGTCACTTACAGACAATACTATACCAGATGCTGTATGAATACAATTTTACCTCCTGATGATGAACAAAGAGTTGCTCAAAACACGTAGAGGATTATAATAATAAACGTATTGTATAACGTAATTGTGCATCAAGTTGGTCATTTACCCAGTGTCGTACCAGGATGCACGGTCAGCAAAACACAAAAAATAATTAGAACGTTCCCTATTACAGTTGTACACTACTCTAGCCTGTGTTACATGGTTCACTGCCTATGAGACAGGCCTTGCATGATCTTTTATCAATGTCTACATTTATCAGTGTCTAGCGCACTGAGAACTGCTCTTTAGACGTGAATATTATCAGAGCTCTACTTCCGTGCTTTGTAGGTATGTTTGGTTCTACCGAATAATGACAGAAACGTTTTTGAAAAATATACGACGTAAAGCAACTTATTTTCAAGACGATTCTTTCCCATTCATACTTTGTTTTGTTATCTTTATAGCGCTGTTATCTAGTGGCTGTTTTGTAATTCTGTAGTGCAGTGTTTCCCAATAATGAGATGGGCTGGGCATGTGGCGCTTATGGGTGAGAAGAGGGGTTGTATAGGGTCATGGTGGGGAAACCGGAGGGAAGGAGACCACTGGGGAGACCTAGGCGTAGATGTGTGGATAATATTAGGATGGATCTCCAGGATGTGGGATGTGGGTATATGGACTGGATTGGGCTGGCCCAGGATAGAGACAGTTGGTGGACGCTTGTGAGTGCGGTAATGAACTTTCGGGTTCCGTGAAATGCGGGGAATTTCTTGACTAGCTGCAAATCAGTTAGCTTCTCAAGAAGGACTCTGCGCCATGGAGTAAGTAAGTAGGTAAGTGTTTCCCAATTTTTCAATGGAGAAGCCATGTGAAATAATTTCTCTTATCACAAGGATCCCCTATGTATGAAATCGTTTTCATGCTAGAAATCATAAGAAGCATTTGCTAGCGCACGGATGTTCCTCCAGTACAGTTGGGAAACAGTGCTGCAGAGAGATACTGGGTGCATGTTTCTGGACTTAAACACGGTGATTACGAAGAAAATGTGAGGAATATCAGGAATGTAACTGCAACCCTGTCAGCAAAAGAACTCTACTAAATCAATAAAAACCACATCACCGCCTTCTTGAACATCGTGTTGGGGGCATACGGATCTACTGTTTGTATAATTCAAGACAATATCAACAAGGTAGTTATGTGGATATCATCTACATCTGCAAATTGAAACCCGATTTCAGAACTGTACAGACCGATGGCACTGACGTGCTTAACTTCCTTCATGCACATAGACAGAAAACAAACTGTTCCTTTAGTATTATTTCTTCCCTAAATTACGAATGGAATTTCAAGCTCTATCAGCACCAACAAATGAAATATCCTATATATATTGCGTATTTTAATATTAATTTGCTCCTACATTTTTTGATGTTTTGCTGACCGTGCATCTCAGTATATTTGTCTTAGTAATTAACCAACTTGATGCACAAAATGTTTGTTTTACAATAAGTTTATTTCATGCCTCTACATGTCTCGAGCACTATGTGCTCATCATCAGGAGGTCAAAATTTTATTATACAGCCTCTGGTATCATCACACCTATAGGTGACCTCATGTAGATGCATGAAATAAACTTATTGTAAAACAAAACTTTTGTGCATCAAGTTGGTTAATTACCAAGATAAATTGCTCCTACATGTTTCGGCATAACCGTCATCTTCAGGGAGCTTATACCAATGTTGTTAAAACATGTAGGAGCAAATTAATATTAAAATACACAGTTTATAGAACAGTTCATTTCTTGGTGCTGATACAACTTGTAATTCCTTTAGCGACATAATCCGGAAAGAAGAGGTGCGTGCAAAACAATGATTTCTGAGGTGCTGACAATATCATTCCTTGCCTTGCTGTAACTCGGAACAGAAACAAAATGACAGGAAGATTTAAAAAGGAAGTTGATCTGTACCTGAGTAGCAATGTGCGATGGATTTTTAAATGTAATATTTCAAATATGTGCGAAATGCCTCAACACAATCTAGAAACACGAAGTTACTGAAATTGATATGCGAAACTTCCGAATGTTAGATTATTCGACCATACATAAACTGACTTGACACGGAATGAAATATACCGCTAGGTTATAAATGTCACTGTCACTCTTCAAAGTTTGCAGAATATTCAACAGCAGCGCCGACTGTTTTTTTCCGCCTTTAGAGCCACGCTCCAGTTAGCAGAACGCTTTATAACCGACGGCAAAATGTAATGTGATTACCTTTCCCTGAAATTACTTTGAAACGAAACATACTTCGTTTGCAAACCCGTGCTAGAATTCTCCTTCTATAACTTACGTACACCAAATTTAAATGTGTTTCTCGCACTCTTTATCTATAATAATATTTTATTCATTTCTCTTAGGGCTCTAGAGTAAAGTCACTGTTCAGTCCCAAATTGTAATTGTATTTTCTTGCAATTGTTTTACTTAACGACCTTGTCGATTCTTAAGATTACATCGAATAATGATGATGAGTGAAGGAATGTGGAATAGTGGTTGAATGATACTGCCACGAGAAAACCGAAGGACTCCGAGAGAAACATGGCACAGTGCCTTTTCTTCAACCACAAATGCAAGACGGAGTGGACTAATCCAGAACCCACATCACCGCAGTGAATGGCCGGACAATAACCCCTCAACAATAGCACTGTCCAACTGTAATTTTCTATTCAGAATGGTACACAAAATTATGGCGGTATCATTTGATATTTTTCACACCTACACAAGAAGAACTACATTAAGGTTTACTTACACTCTTATGACTCTTCCTGTGATATTGACGTAACTGAGTTTAAGGAGGCAAAGCCGAAATTCATAATAAGATGGGCTGGGCATGTGGCGCGTATGGGTGAGGAGAGGGGGTGTATAGGGTCTTGGTGGAGAAACCGGAGGGAAAGATACCACTGGGGAGACCTAGGCATAGATGTGTGGATAATATTAGTACGGATCTCCAGGAGGTGGGATTTGGGTGTATGGACTGGATTGGGCTGGCCCAGGATAGAGAGAGGTAGCGGACGCTTGTGAGTGCGGTAATGAACTGTCGGGTTCCGTGAAATGCGGGGAATTTCTTGACTAGCTGCAAACAAGTTAGTTTCTCAAGAAGGACTTTGCACCATGGAGTAAGTAAGTAAGTAAGTAAGTAAGCCGAAATTTATAGACGACATTTTTGTTACCGACTTCATAAGACGCGGTGCGCAATATATGCATACTTAGTGCGAGGGTTGGAGCTGAGTAAAGTCACTTAGTTATATTGTGAAACGCAAGCGTGTGGCTATAAGTGAAATGCTTAAAGTGGCTTGCAGGTAATGGGCTATGTCCTTCTGTTTCGAAATCAATTTCACAATGTTCCTAAAAGACATACTTATTTTTCAGCATCAAATTGTTGAATTTTCGAGGCTAGTGAAAGGAAATAAAAGGGGAACAGCAGTGTAATGCACGGCTTTTATATACATGAAGGACAGTCTGTTCTTGTAGTAGTTGGTTCATAATATATAATATCATTTCAATCACTCACCAAGTACGTTAATTTTAATGACCCATTTCTTGCATAACAATGAGCAAGATGGAATATGCAAAAATTATGCTCAATTAGTTGTACAGACCTTCTATTAAATATGGAATTAATAATCATATGTTAATACTTTAGATAACTTGGGGAAAAAAAGTTTTCCTTATCTATGAACGTGTTATTATTTGGCTCTGAATCGAAGTTTATTGTTGTAGCAGAATTAATATAGGCACATCAGCCGCAGTGGTTTAAGCATTTGTTTAGAATCTTTTTTTTCTCACAATACCGCGCGTACTCTTAACATAGTATATGTTAAAATTAGGTACGCACTTCAAGGTCCTTAAAATTTCTGAACAAATGGAATGTGTTAAGTGCTTCCCAATGGACAGACAAGCAACCAACCGGATCTGACTGCCTACACAGCCACGGCTCTGCAACACATCTGAGAAATAACTACAAGTCGTCAGCTCCTGAAGATGGGCACAA
>Ga0123357_10009724_pt1 | contig 12155 bp, 13 predicted proteins | sample TergutEmb28metaG_FD_89873 | JGI IMG/M metagenome (GOLD analysis project Ga0123357, IMG submission 89873) | Embiratermes neotenicus P4 segment gut microbial communities from Petit-Saut dam, French Guiana - Emb289 P4 | ecosystem: Host-associated > Arthropoda: Insects > Digestive system > Gut ...
AAAAAAAGGAAGAGGGGATTTTGGAAAAAAAAAATGTGGGGCGGGTTAAGGGAAAAAAAAAAGAGTGGGATATTTTTTTTTTTTCCTTTTTTTTTGGGGGGGGGGGGGGGGGGGGGGGGAGGTGTAAAATTCGAGGAGGAAGGGGCGAGCGGGAATGAGCATGCAAACAGCATGTAACAGATTTGCACAATTTTGTACCGGCAAACCTTAAAAAGTGTAAAGATAAATTCGAAAGAATTAAGCGTAGATCCAGATAATATTAAGATGGATCTGAAACAAACAGGGTGTAGAGCAGTGTACTTGATTCGATCACTTCAAGACATAGCAAAAAATGGCGGACTTTATAGGCGCTAATGAATCTCGGCATGCATAAACTCATTACTCTTATCCTAACGACTCCACTAGGTTCTCTTGACGGCAGTCCCAAAAGGATTTTGAAAAACCGCTACAGCACAACACGATTCACCGCCTGGCTGCGCCTTATGTAATGCTCTTAGCTTTCAAAGCAAAGGTTGAAGTAACTTCACTATTTGCACACCCCACAAACAAACTCGGCAGGAAACGACAAGCCAACATTCGGGGATTGTTTGCTTTCTCAAGCAGTGGGTTTATCCGCACGGTTTGACGGAAGAAAAGGTAAAATGATCCACTAGTTTCCATTTCAGTAATATTTATACCACGTGCAAACTCCATGGATAGAGAATTTCTTGTGAAGATCATGATCGCGTGAATGGTCAAGATATTCCCCGGCCATCACTTGGCCTTATTCTGAGCTACCTGAATCCAATCAACACTGGCACACCGATTTTTAAGATCCAGTTTGGTTTTAGGCCTATCCTGCCCTCTACCAGTAGACCTTCCTGCTACCCGGCATACCATCCTAGTTGATCCTGGGACATTAACACAACTCGGATACTGTATCTGTTGAAAGTGCAAAGTATGAAACTCCTCATTATGCAGTCTTCTCCATTATTTCCTGCTATGTCAGCTTTCTTATGAGTAAGGCGCTTAGTGTGACACTACTCCTGAATGCTAGTATTTGTAGGTTCATAAGCATGTATCTGCTATATAGTGCTGTTACATTAGAAGATATCCGTTAGAAGTATGTTAAACTTCATAGGGAGAGTTCTTTACTAACCGCCAGAGAAGTTCGTGATCGAAGTCAACTGGACACTCTGATGAATGTCATAGTACTGGCCAGGGCTTCAGTAAACACGTAATGTAAACCTTCGTGACTTCAAGCATATAAGCTGAGAACTCTCAAATTACGTGAACCCAACATAATATTCCTTTCTAATGTAATTCTGTACGGCACCCGTACCAATCAGATTCAAGTAACCCTGGACAGAGTCTGTGCTTCTATATTGAACTCTGCTGTGGCTCTCTGCCTTCGAATCTCTGTACTTACAGCCTGATATCACAGCAGTTACTTGCGCATACACTGCGAGGTTACCACGGCTTTCCCTAATAACTCCCGGTGTACAATCGCCTCGACGTCTCTCGTTATACGAGCAAAACTCCATAACGTACCATTTGGTCGGCATGTCATATAGGCCTTGTCCTCCCGCCAAATACCAGATTTTGTAATAAAGTGAAATGCCAACTTGATGCAACAATGTAATTCATTGAAGTCTCCTTAGCTCGACATGTTTCGGACGCATACGCCCGAAACATGTCGAGCTAAGGAGACTTCAATAAATAACACTGTTGCATCAAGTTGGCATTTAAATTTATTTCATGAAGAATACGCACGGTCCAACAACCCTCAAATCACCAGATTTTGGATTCACTAAGTTATCACTGTTTCTAATGACAGTAACATTCATAAGCAAAAACACATTTGTATCCCCTTCCATTTAAACTTCCATTTTGTACTATCCTTCAGCCTACAGAGATTTTAAAAACTAACGCCTGTTGCCAACTGCTGTCGGTTCAGTTATTGCTACAGCCATGAACTGCACATTACGTAACGTTTATACGCGTTACGCCACCAGGAACGTGTCTAAGAACGACACTGAAACGTAGCTACTTTCAAGGTGCCATAAATGTCTGGCATTCGGAATTGCTCTCAAATTTACGCGTAGGAAGTTGAAACTACTTGTACAGTCTTTCATACAAGAGGCGAAACTGAATGCCACACAAAATACCGCACAACTGTAGTAACAGTAACATTATTACACAATACAGTTAACTTCCACAAGCACAATTAACCATCCTGCTGAATACACGGGTTAGAGCCATGCCGGACACTTTTTTTTTTTTAATTTCCTGTCACACATAAAGAGATTCCATCCAAGTTTTTGATGGAACCAGACGGTTCAGTACAGTGGTGTCAATGACGTCATCATAACTGCTTAACTTCTTGTCCAAGACTGACTCTTCCTAAAAACACCCGAACGCATCGTTATTTTAATCTATTCATAAAAACACTCAAACAACGCTACACAGTTCGCCAGAATTCTACCACCTTCACAAGTGTATCAGTGCAGAAATCAAGTAAAATGTCAGCGTACAAAATACAACGTACTAAAGTAAGTTAAAATTATCATTTATTTCTCTACCAGGGTGTATTCGAGCCTAACAACATGTGCTCAGTGTATAGTTACCACATTTACTCCTTATTTATTTATTTAATACGCACCCACAGGCTGATCACTTAACATAATCAACTAATTCATTCCACGTTACGTTCTGGAACATAGCACGGAAGAGAATAAACAGTAGCAGGCCTCCTACTCAGTTGCGTATTTATATGTAGAACTTTTAATAAATTCTGCCTACCGAATCACCCATAGAGATGGCCGACTTATGCCACACATAAAGATTCATGTGACGATTTTTAATTAATAAATGTAATATACACTGTTTTATTCAGTTACTTTTATTACGTCTGACTTGTTCGTTAACGCTATGAGAGTGTACCGTGTACTGAGCTGACAGAATCCAGTCTTCTAAATCAATTCTACAAAACAATATTTTTCTATTAACGTCCCACCTACACTTGCTTCCCTATCACAATCTTCCCTACGCGTTTTCCGGTTTAAATTACCTTACCAGATGCCAGTGCCACCTCCCCCCGTGCGTGCTACATTCTTCATTCATTTCAACCTCCTTCATTTGATTACTAATCATCATCATCATTTGTTGTAGTACTGTCAGTGGGTAACTGACAATAACATATAGAGGTCTACAGTCGGTACTCTTACCTTGTCAGATTGGTGGCCGGTGAATGCATGAGCGCCGAAGCACTGCTGACAACAGATGCGTCGTGGGGATGGTATCCCGTGGTGTGATGGAGCCCAGTCAAGTGGTGGTGGTGATGGTGATGATGATGATGCTCAAGTGCCGAGGTGGGTGTCGTTGCGTACATCACTCTGTGTTCGTTCGTCTCGTTGCCCCCTGCAGGACTCAATTGTTGCAATACACTTCCGCTGCCACCACCGCCGTCTTCCGCCGTCGTATTTCCTCCGAGTTCCAGAGGCGACGGCGTTGACGACGAAGATGGTTGAAGAGACGTCAAATGCGTGAAAGAAGCTGCGTTACTACTGGTATTGTCACCGGCACTGGCTGTACCTGACGTGATATTGCTGTTACCTAGCAACGGCGTCCTACCCCTTCCACCGCCACCACTGTCGTGAACCTGAGCTCTACCACTCAGAATCACGTCCCTGTGATGCTGCAGGTGATCGTCCTTTGGTGATGCGCTGCGCCCGTTGCGCCTTACTTCAGGTGATGACGATTCCTGGTGTCTATGCAAATATTCTTCGTGATTCGGGTGCTGAGGGGACGAACAAGTTCTACTCAGTAAATAATGATGATGCGGATGGTGATTCCGTTCACTTCTTGGCTCATCAGACGAATTAAACTTGTCTTCCGGTTTCAGTGTCGCATGAATGACGTCATCGATGCCGTTAACCTGACTGTGGTGTTCGTGATGGCTTCGAGTTTTATCGATATCTTCGTCTTCTCTACCCTGATGGTTGTCTTGTAGGCCGAATGGTAGCAGCTGCGGCGAAGTACTGAAATGCTGCTCTGGAAGTATCTTATTTGTGGTTAGATGGGGAAATAACACTCCGAAAGGAAATACATCACTTCGAATCCTCATTCCCTGACTGTGGAGCTGAAAAGTGTGTGGTGGCGACTGGACAGCTAGCACGGTCCCGTCTGTGCTGGCGTGATCGTCTACCGGGTTATTTGTAAGATGCTGCTGGTGTCTCATACGCAGATCTTCCAAGCTATTTGGTGGCGAAGACGTTGCAGAATACGGCATGTCATTATTATTGTTGTTGTGCGCGACTGTTAATTGTTGGATATATCTTTCACTGCCCCCTGCTACTTGTTTCACAATCTCCTGGCTGTAAAGTGCTGCATCAGTAACGTCTTGCAACCGGCTATCGCTGCTTGCATCGACACTCACAAATCGGCCGTGTTGCTGCTGGATCACTCTCAAGTCCAAGTAAGATAAAGGCAACCCAGCTTCAGAAACACCCTGCTGATGCGAAGTGCTCCCCGCTCCTGTCCGACGCTGATCGCTTTCACTGATACGGAGCGTGTCCTCTCTAAGCCTACTGCAGGCCCTTTTTTCTAGAGCAGCCACTTCTCCTTCGCCTTGCAGGATAATGTTCTGGTGGTGGTTCCTAGTACGCTTCCTTGTGCTCGCCACGCCTCCCCTTAATGACAGTAGGCCACTATCATTGTGGTCTTCTACGTCTGTGTTGATGTTACTGCGGTAGGGGTCTTCCACTCTTTCACGGTCTCCTAAATCTCCCTCCGCAGCAGTGGCGTCCTCTGTTGCCGAATCCTGTAACTTGTCGCTGTACCCATTGTTATGATAATCGATAGGACAGTAGTTTGGAGAACTGGTGTTACAGACAGCTACGCTGCCGGTGGTGGTGGTGGGAGGTGCCGGTTCATTCACGCATGCGCGAGTCGCTGATTCGGAACCACTGTCCGGTTCTGGGGATCTCGAAATAGGAGGAGCTACAACCAGAGAGTCGCCATTTTCGAATTCGGATTCGTCGTGTTGTTGAGAGGGGTCACAAGTTGTTGGGGCAGCGGTCTCACGGGCGACATCAGGCGGAAGGACTTTGTAGTCGGGTGTATGCTCGATCGCAGTGTATTCCATTGAAGCCGCAAAGCCTGCCAAAAAAGAGTGACGTTAGGTGTTTGCAGTGCTAAGTGCATGGGACATAGTCCTTGAAAAGATAACAGTTCCACAGCCAGTCAACACATTTCCTTCATTTTGGGGAACTCCAAGGTTCATTACCGTGTTCACAAAAACCCGCCACTGCTCCTTATCCCGAGCCACAGTAATCCAGTCCACGCCCCCATCATATTTTTTAAGATCCATTTTAATATTATGCTCCCATCTACGCGTGTGTTTTCCGGGGGCCTATTTTCCTCAGGCCTCCCGACCAAAACCCTTTAAGCACCTCTCCTCTTCACCATACGTGCTACATGCCTGAGACATCTATTCCCGATTTGATCACCCACATAATATTTGACGAGAAGTACAGATCACGAATCTCCTCACACGCAGTCTCCTCCACTCCCCTGCCCCACTCGTCCCTCTTACGCCCAACTTTCAGCACCGTATTCACAAACATCCTCAGCATATGTTCCTCAGTGTACGAGCCCACCCATGTAAAACATGAAGCAAAATTATAGTTCTTGATTTCAAACTTTCGCCTTGTTCTGAGTGTTGTTACCTTTCTTTTGGGTAACTACCCGGCATCTGAATTGTATGTGCTGACGTTTTGGAACAGAGACAGTATTCCGAAACGTCGGCACATACAATTCAGGCGCCAGGAAATCACCCAAAAGAAAGAATAAAACAAAAATATAGTTATGTGTATTTTATTCTTTCTATTTTTGAGTACCAAACTGAAAGGCAATTTCGTCTGCATGTGGAGTTAACGCTGACAAAAGGGTGTTTGGCTGAATTTTGTATATAGCTGAAAACAGCGATGCCTCGATAATTACCACATTGTTTTGTCCCCTTCTTATAAACAGATACGACTGACTCCACTGCTCAGGCAATTCCTCCTTATTCCAAAGAGAATAATCTGAAGGATCTCAAAACGAATTGTTCTACCCTCTGCTTTAATCAGTTCTAATGGAATTTGATCAATACTTGGTGATTTGTATCTTTTCAGCTTCTCAACAGCCGTCATAATCTCAAAGGCACTAGTGGCTCTGCTGTATGTATTTCAGTCTGCCTAACATCATTAACCCCATGTACTGTACGTTCAATAACTGACATGAAATATTCCTACAGCCATTAAATATACTGTGGGAATCTGCAAACCGTTCACCCTTCGTATGCTTTGCTAACGTGGAGAATACGGTGAGCTCCGAATAGTGCTATCAAAGAGCAGTTGGGATTTAACTCGGCATTTAATGGGTTAAAACGTCATTTCTAGGCTGGCAACCCTTCCTAAATTCAAAGATGCCCCTGTAAAAGTTTCTAATATTTTTGTTCTTACTGTCTGTTTCAAGTCTGTGAATTTTACCTTTCAAATACCCCCACCTCTCTTTTCTCTTTAAATGTGTAATAGTTTCACACTACCTGCACTGATATAGCTTGGATCCTGTAACCACTGCAGTTCCTTTGATCTACAAACTATGAACATTCTTCATCGAACCATTGTTTGTACTGCTTCCGCTCTTCAGCTAACGTTTTGCTATTCTCTCTCATATTTTCCCCCGCTCTATTTATGCACTCGCTACTATCTAAGTTCTCCAAACATGCAGACCTGTTTCACATTTCAAGCTGATACTGTTCCCTAACTTGCATCCCATTCAGCTCTTTGAGACTGAATTTCTCATTTCAGACATCTGCGCCACTCATTTACCGACCGACACTATTTCTCTATTTTTCGCAACCTCCAGACAGTGAATAACAACGTCAGCTACCCTGAAGGATCGGACATCACGTATACTATAATGCCACCTCCTGTGTATCCAAATGTGATCAATTTGATCGTTAATCTTCACATCAAGAGAGGTTCAGATGTATTGATGAATGTATCGATGCGGAAACATCGTGGCCTTTAGAACAAGATTTTTTTACGTGTCAAAGATTGATACTTTAACACAATTATCACTATTATTTCCGTGTAAACACCCATTCCCACTTGTCCGTTTGAAAATGTCTTCTCTTCCTAGTCTTGCGTTAAAATTACCTAACAGAATTTTCACGTGGTACTTACGAAGGTGACCGAATACCAGATCTAATTCCTCACGGATACTATCCACTGGGTCACTGGGTCATCATTTCTCTCCTCAACTGCATGTGTGTGCAGAAAAATGATGTTACACTAGCGACCTCTGAGCACTATATATTACATCCTATCACTTACAAACTGTACTCTCTTAACTGCTGATTCTCTACTGTGATGTACAAAAAATCGTCTCTCTGATGATTTTCACTTCCCTTTCCACAGAAAACGTATTCTCTGCTCGTTCCTTGCCTCCAATTTTCCACGTAACTTCCTGTATACCCACTAAATCTAATCCATACACCGCCAGGTCTCTGGCCACTGTTATAAGTGACCCTGACCTACACAGGATCCTCGTGTTCAACGTGCCACATCTCGTCTCCATTTTTCGTTGCTTCCGTCGTCGTTCGAGTCTTTCTCCTCCTTTCTGCAACATTTACGTCTTCACGAAGAGGAGTTTTAGCCCCTCTCCTAACTCCTGAGTTGGAAGGCAACCCCTTGTCGGCTGTCTGCGACTGCTTATTCAGTATATTCAAAACTACCGTCCGTATCCAGAGGCCGTCTCCTCTATCCGCAATGTAGGACGCACCAACACGTGTGGCAGGGAACCATTTATCACGGAACTGTTTGCGATGACAGAAACTAAAACTAACATTTTCGCCGTTTATCGTTCCAAGGACCTTAACTATATACCATTACATTTACACCGACGAGAGCGGAAGGAGCATAACTGAGATTTATACATGTGTAGCGCTATGGTGACGTCCCAAGGTTCATATATCGGCAGGGGCATTAGATTGTCCTTTTCTCCAAAACGACTTGACCGGCTCTGGGGCCCACCTAATCCCCGTTCCCTCTGTACTGGAGGCTGTGTCAGGGGGTGGGGGGGAGCCGTCGGGTCGTAAAGTGACCTCCACCTATTGCCGAGTTAAGAATAAATGGAGCTATAACTCCATTCTCCCTACACGCCTTCATGTGCTAGGAACGACTTTAACTTTTTACCTTTTATTGGCCTCATAATTACATTATATTCTCACCCAATATAAAAAAAAGCATCTGAAACGAGGATTAAGTGGAAGACATGCAAATACACATTATAATAAGTAGCCTATATCGAAACATGTAGTTGTACCGTATGTAGTAAATACTAAATATACCTCTACCATCAAATAAAGTTGCGTTAGACAAGTACATACACTCCACTCTAGTTAAACTCCTACATGTTTCGAGCCTTATATGTTCATCATTTGGGATTACATAAGAGAGTTTTGTATAAAACACTTCTAATTACTTTTAGGTGGTTGAAGTTTTATCTCATGGGTAACGTGCATAATAACACAGAATTATACTGAAGTATTCTGTGTAGAATGGTTTGCACAAAGCAGAACGGAAGATCATTACACGGTGTATTGAGGGCAGCACATTTGTATGTGCTGGGGGATGTCACGGTACTGATTGTAAAGCACGGAATGAATGACAAAGTCTGTATGTGCCCAACTGGCAAGGCTACTTACCAATTTAAAACATCAAGAGTACCGTGACAACCCCCATCATAAGCATATGCTGCCTTCTGTACACTGTGTAATAGATTTCCGTTGTGCTCTGTGTACTTTCTACTGTATTTACAGCCTCAGAATTGCTGTGCACGACACCAAACGTCGCGATCTAGCTCTCACGCAAGATTCCAGGTTAAATTCTTGGCCCCCAGACCAACTCTTCTGAAATTTTTTGTGTATTTTCTCAGTCTGATTTGACGTTCATAGGGCCGTGCATCGTAATATTATTTCCATAGTAAAACCAACTACATGCAACAATGTATCAAATTTATTTTATTTTGGAATGACACTCTACATGTTTCGGACGGTCTTTCCGTCCAACATCAGGAGTTCAAGGCTGTACATACAGCAACAGACGGGTACCCGCTAGCAAACAGACAGCAGTATATGTGTGACAAATGCTTGTTGCCTTATGCACAGTCTTGAACTCCTAATGATGGACGGAAAAAGACCGTCCGAAACATGTACAGTGTCATTCCAAAATAAAATAAATTTGATACAATGGTGCATCTAGTTGGTTTTACTATAAAAATAATTTTTCTCGGTCCTTCATGGCATATAACAAACTCGTACCTGAGGCTAGTTCATGGCCCTTCCTTCCGTATCTTTTCCAGTTCATCATGCTGTAGTCACTAATCATAACATCACATAACCCTATAACAACGGACCCGCCATACTATGCTCCTTCATCTTCGTGACCAAGCAGTCACGAGCACTGCTTGACATTCTGACTGCTCCACTGATATTTCGAAACGTCGATTACTATTTAACATTCGACACGGCGTAACATTCCAGAAGATTTAAATCTTCTGCGTCTCCCTTCTGAACAGACGGCTTTCCTATCTAGTTGTCCACATACAACAAAACAAAACAAAAAAGGTGTCTTCTCCGAACTGGCAGCTTCCTCCGGTTTACGTGCTTGCTTACGTCAATGTGAGTCCAACAGCTCTATTAAAACATAACTTCACTCACATGTTTACGCTCCGAGATTGTACGCACATGGTCACAGTATCGAATATTGCTGTAATTACAAGACAAACTTCGGCTCTTTAACCCTAAAGCACCTTCAACATGGCAGTAACTAATTCACTTAGCAACAGGCACGGCCTTCATATTACAAAAGACTTTAAAGATCAGGCTTAGGCCTACACTCCATTACTTGCGTAGACTAAACACAATAAACCCTTCTTTTACGCTGTAGTTACGGTCCCGAAAAAAGTGGGCGTAAATTAGAAATGATATGCCCATAAGAAAAAAATGTAATAGGTAGGAGTTACGGGCAATGATAGCAAAGACGGTCTGTTCATGTGGGGTTTGTTTGTTATATTATTATTGTGTTATTGATATTAGGGGCAATGATAGCAACGACGGTCTGTTCATGTGGGGCATAGGTATACGCATTTGTTATATTATTATTGTGTTACTGATATTAATCTAGAAATAATTACTATTAATTTTTAGCCTGCGTAATTTGAAAAGGAATTGCAAACAACGTTTGTAAATTTGTAACGGATGGTACATGTTCCACCTCGTCGCTGTCACGTATGAATAAATTCACTCTCATAGCCCTTACAACTACTCAGTCCCTTTTTTACCATCGTCAAGATCCTTGTAGCGATTAGGTTAGGATTTCGGTTGTGGCAGTTTAATATAGGTAGGTATGATGGTTACGTCTGAGATTGTGTTACTCCTCATCGTCTCAGTTTTCTGTTCCAGCCGAGTTCGTATATATTAGGCTTGCCACGGATGGTATATTGTCCAGATCGTTGCTGTCAAGAGATGTTGCGTCAAGGATTGTCAAAGTCACCCTCACATGCTTTACTACAGTCACTTCATTACCCACAGATAATAAATATTACTGCTGTTAAAACTACTGCTACAATTATCCATCACTGTGTCAGGTTTTTTTGTTCCTCTATTGGGCGTGTCTTCGTGGCATTTATAGGCAAATGAAGAAAAAAGTGCGCAGTTAGCTAACTGCCGTTAAACCGAAAACGAGAGAGCGCAAATTATGAAGTGGTAAGTTGGCTAGGGACGCTAAAGCAAAAAGGCGTAAAACAAGGGCTTGGCTGTATGTCACACACAGATTGTTATTATTGTTATTATTATTATTTATAAGGTTTATTTTGAAGGGAGAGCACACTAAGCATACGTAATTACAGAATCGACCCGAGCTGAATTTTTCAGACTGATCTACCACAGGAATATCGCAACATCAGCACCGTCGCCATGATTTTAGACGCTGAATTACTGGACCTAAATAACATACGCAGGCCTACATATTTGCGAGTAGCCCTATTTCTATTATTTATCTTCATACAAACCCTTTTTCGCCAATATTTCACTGGTCATCGGTGTACAACTGAAAGCTGAACAAACTTGCTGCACGGCCACCTGTTCTGTACATTCTCCAAAAATACATGTTTCGCATCTGTGTTGTTATCACCATGCATTTGTGGCTCTATTGCTGTCCCTGCATCACAGGTTCGTAGGGCACCCACAGTGTTCATATTACATCCACTAAGTCTGCGCACAGCAGTTCTTCTTCAGAGTCTGCTGGAAATTCCCCGCACTTTATGAAACCCGAACGTTAATTACCGTGTTTCCCCTATCGTGAGCCAGACGAATCCAATCCATGCCCTCCCTTCCTATTTCTTTAAGAACTATTTCAATATCATCCCTCTACATCCATATTTTCGAAGCCGTCTCTTTCATTCACGTTTCCCTATCAAAACCCTGTATGCATTTCTCTTCCCCCATACGTGCCACATGCCCTGCCAATCTCGTACCCTTTGATTTGATCAGCCTAATACAATTTCACGAGAAGCACAGTCGACGACACTGCCTCCTGTACATTGGGTACTGAGTCTTTCCCATCTGTCGTGGTGCTGACCACCCACCCCATCTAGCGCAGAGTTTGCGAATGGGTTGAAACTCTAATGTCTCTTCCCCCCTGTGCCTGCACGGGCATGTCATGGGCTGATCTTTACCTCTATAATTAATAAAGCTCCTCACTATGCATTTTTCTCCAGCTTCCCTCTTAAAACTAAACCTACTGGTTTTAAGCAATTAAAACGAAGGCCTACGACGTTGGTTTATCCTCCAGTGGCGTGGTGTTATCCTATATGTGGAGAAAATCGGACAGAGGTTTGGCAAGTTCAAAGAGGGAACTAGCACGAGGGCAGCATGTTAAGCTCAGAAGCCTATGTGTACCTTTCTTCCTTCTGCCTTGAGAGTCAAGGGTAGCTAAGATCCTATCTTATGTTTATTGGAGCGTGCATCATCTTGATAGTTGAATAAAGAGAGACCAACTTGATGTCACTTGCTTTATTATTTCATTATTTAATGCTCAACATGTTTCGGATGTTAATACATCCAT
>Ga0123357_10009726_pt1:0-7500 | contig 12155 bp, 4 predicted proteins | sample TergutEmb28metaG_FD_89873 | JGI IMG/M metagenome (GOLD analysis project Ga0123357, IMG submission 89873) | Embiratermes neotenicus P4 segment gut microbial communities from Petit-Saut dam, French Guiana - Emb289 P4 | ecosystem: Host-associated > Arthropoda: Insects > Digestive system >...
GCCCCGCAGTAAGCATGAGAAGCGAACTGCTGGTAGCGCATGAGAAACTTGGACAGTTGCTGCTGCTGACGGTGTACGTTGTGGCCGTGTAAGGTGACAAATAAATGTCTTGTTAACTTTTGAAACTCCACCATTCTTTTGTGTATATCCTGTATAGTGTATATTATTTGTTTTGATCTGTTCCATAAGATTGTCACTGGAAAAGAAATTACGATTGACTAAAAAGTCTCAAAATAAAATTTAATGACAAACTATTGTTTAGGGTACTGAAATATAAAATTTCGTAACACGTGGGATTTGTTGATCGGACATATTTGTTTAAATTATAATCAGCTTTATGTAATTTGTTATTTGAAACATGTTGTATGTCATCAGATATTTTCTGTCGTAATATTATTCAGCTCGTTCAACCCTACAGCTCATTTTTCGTAAATTTCGGAAAAGAATTCAATGGCTTTTATTATTTGTCACTAGGATATTTCCAATAATTTTAGTGCTTCATGCAGGCTGAGGTTAAAAACATTTTCTGCTTGCGCGGTAGGTAAAACAGATTCAAGACCCAAGTTCAATGTAATGTAATACCGAAAAGAAACGCCTAATAATATCGTCAAATTGCTTTAAAATATTGCCTTCATATTATACATTATATATATATATATATATACACACACACACACATTTAACCTTTTCGTCGATATCAAATATAAGCAAAAATGAAAGTTCCTCTTCTAATGTCATAGGCGTGCCAACATCGAATAGTAACTGTACGTTAAATTTCCGGATAAAATGCCAAGTACCGTCACATGCTTCAGTAGCGTCACTATGTGGTGACCGTACAAGAATCTGTTCTAACAAGAACCGGCACCACGCTACACTGCTCGCAATTACGTGTGATTTACACGCAAAGGTGTGAACTTGCACATGGATCACGAGCCACTGCGAAAGGCTAAAGCGAATGAAAACTGGCAGCAATAAGGCAGTCAGCCAAGTTTCCGGGCCTCAAGTCATTGTCTGTCTGTTCACGACAAATTAAATATGACTGAATTGTAATGTGCTGAGAATAAAAGCTTAGTGGTATCTGCACAAGCCTTCAAGAAAAACACAAATTTTGATTTCACTAAAATAATAGGAAAAGAAACTTACACGAAGAGCAGCTTGCGATTACCTGTTTCAAACCTGAAACGGGGATTCACAAGCAGGCAGCTGGCTAGTATTAATATCTTACTTGTTGTCACACATGTACTTCAAATAAGAAAAGAATGGACTTCGGAGATCACAGCGTGTAGCCCAACTTCAATTTCTAACCAAATTAAACAAACATTAAGCCACTGCAATACATCCCGGGGCCATAATTTTCAATTTGAACCAATTAGCAGAAACTCAGGATTTCGGACATGAGAAAGTTTGGAGTCTGACAGCCGCCATCAATATGCAGCCTGTTTTCAGATAGTGAAATTAACTGCGCCAATAACCTTGGAAAAGTATAAAACTTCTCTTACTGTAGTATTCCTGAAGAAAGTTAAATGGCAATACGGTGGCAGTGTGAATATTTTCTGCAACTTTCGGTTTTGATAAGGACAACTAGCAAACTACCGGAGTCTTAAAATGCGGTAATGGTATTGGGCGTAAACATGTCTGCATACTGTTTATAAAATGTTATTTGCAGCTCAACAATTACAAACATGGTGACGATGCGAAACTTTGAGGTTACACAAAAATATTTTAATGCATACAGAATGCCTGCTTAAGAAGTATAGGTACTTCCCGAATTACGCAATAGTCAATGTTTCGGAATTCCGGCACAAGTCGAATTTTGCGTATGTCGGAATTCAGTATACATTTGGTCAACAATAACCTATGTCCATCGCCAAAGCAGTCCAACTGATACCCAGACTCCAAAACAATGGACTCTGACCGGCCGCAGCATGATCGTCTGGTCTCCTGTGTTATCGCCCAACAGTATCCTTCTGCCAGCTTCTTCTCATTGTATTTTCACTCACGCATGAAATAAAACCGTATTGGTGTTCAAAAATGCCATTAATGCGCACTTTTTACTTTTTTAAACTTTCGTGAGTATGGAATTGCCTAACTTTAAATTACATAACCCAGGAGTGCCTGTAGTTGCTCAAAAGTTCAATAATAACAACAATAATACTAAGGTTAGACATTTTTGCAATAATTCGGCTGCATGAGTTCTGCTCGAAAATTCTTAATTACTTTTTTGAAGCAAAACACGTAATTAATTGATATAAAGTAACCAGACAAGCTAATGGCAATGAACAATAAGGAGAGGCCTGTCAATGAAGATGTCACATCGCGAAGAATAATGAACTTACGTCTCTGGAGTGCTGAGAAAAATACTTTCCTCTTTACTATTATCTGGGATTCTGACAACTGAAATGTTTCTTTTTAAGCAGGCTTCTTGTTCAAATCTCAAACCAGAATGTCATCGTTAGCCTTCCATGCTTTTCTTGAGTCCCTCCAGGTAGGTAAATGGACCGTACCTTAAATCAGATAAACGTAGCTTCCTTCTGCTTTGTTCCTTTTTATTACTAACAAACCTTCCTGCAATTTTACTCTATACAACCCTAGAAACAGAGTGTCGTTAAATATTCAATAATTAATAAAATGAAAATACATGAAAACACCTTTCAATAAAGCACATATTTCATCACGGTCAATGGACTTCGGGTTCTTTTACGTGTTTGTATGAAAGATAGTCCCCTTTCTGTTCTAGCCGTCCTCGCAACGAAGCATTTGAGACAGGCTAACATCCATAAAAGTCTATGATGAAAATTTCGGAAATATATTTATTTAATAACATAACTCAGTATTTGCAGTACAATTCTAAAATCTGTATTATCAAAATAAATGGCTTGGGCTTCATATTCCATTCAACATTCGCCAAAGTTTAATTAAGAAAAACAGGATTCGAGTCCCAGCTTGTTAATGTATCCTGCAAAAATTTAAATTTCCGTGCTGGTAAAAGTAAAATTAGGCTGATATAGAGTAATACTATTAGTACATCAACACACTGTAAAGTTCAATTAAGAAACTGTAGGGAGGTAACTGACCACTGGAGAGACATAGACGTAGATGGATGGATAATATTAGGAGGGATCTCAAGGAGGTGGGATGTGGGTATATGGACTGAATTGGGCTGGCCCAAGATAGAGACAGGTGGCGGACGCTTGTGAGTGCGGTAATGAACCTTCGGGTTCCGTGAAATTCGGGGAATTACTTGGCTAGCTGCAAACCAGTTAGCTTTTCAAGAAGGACTCTGCACCATGGAGTAAGTAAGTAAGTATAGGGAGGTAACTACATTCTTAATTAAAATAACATCTGTTTTCTTACGGTTGACTACAAAAAAATAATCACCCTCTGATTATACTGGACGGTAAAAGAAGCAAATGGCGGGGATTCGTCGCGAAAGTCAGTTCATGACATCTTTAGTGACAAAACACCTTTCACGTTCATTCACAGAAACTGCAAAATCAATTAACACGTATGTCGTATTCATCGGTATTATGATTTAGAGTCATTCGACAGGGAAGTGTGCATTGCTGTGGGAAATATCAAACATCACCACCAACATATGGTGATAAGCAGATTCACTTCAGCAAATCATGCATACAACAAACACTTTTTCTAATTTCAAAATTTCTCATCTCGACCTGAGCTAAGCAAATAGTCCTCAGAAAATATGCTTTCTAAAAGCGTTGAATTTTGCGAAATCATCAGGAAACAGCTCAACTGCAACAGTATTATGAAGCAAGGACTGTGTACAATGTAAATCAGTGAGTCTAATCGAATACAATGACTTGTCAACAGATGATTTAATTTGGGAGTTTTCGCTTGTTGGCAACAAATGCCACTGAACGTATTTGTATGAGCCAGATTTTTCCCTTTTTCCCAAGTGGTAGTTGTAGACGATAAGATACGTTGTGATCATGTTGGAACAATTTCAATTACCTCATATTTAGGAATTTCATCCCAATACCGTGTTCCAACAAAACTGGCAACGTTTGGTTTTTAGCAATCTACGTGTGCGATGGATTGGTTGCGATGGGCAAATCGCTTTTCGAAGTAGTCTGTATAGGCCGGTTCTGTTACATTCTTCAGGACCTGACTAACGGAAGGCAGATAAATTTTCGACGATCACATCAGATATGCTCTAAAACGTGGATCGAACTTGATTATCGACCAGACATTTTCCGTGAAACGAAAGGTGCTGGTGTGGAAAAGGCAAAAAAGCTCCTAGTTCTTCTACGTCTGTGGCAGAAATCAGAATAAATGTAAAAAGGTAAAGCAATCCCTGTGCAGGCCTGGACAGGCCCTGAGGATCCCAGAAGGTTAAGGTTCCCAGATTTCAAGACAGCAGGAACGTGAAGATGGTAAGTTTGTCAGTCCCTCGCATTGGCCGTCTTAAACCCTCCCACCAAATAGAATATTCCTATTACTCTTTTGTTTTTATTACAACCAGCTAATGCACAAATATATATTGCAATATTTTATCCTTATATAATTTTCACTCCCACATGTTTCGACACTTCTCTGTTATGATCAGGGAGTTCCAAAACTTGTACTTCGTTAACAGACACAGAGGTGTTGAAACATGTAGGAGTGAACATTACAAAAAGAGAAAATATTGTGATATATATTTGTGCATTAGTTGGTTGTAATAAAAACAAAATGTAAAAATGCACCGTACATATATTAAAAAAATCCTAGTACTCATTTCTGTTAGAGGCTGAACTGACCCTAAGGTCATAGTGCGACTGGAAGATATATGTAAATAAAAAATTCCAATCGAGAATCGAAGCAGTCACCTTCCTTTGTAGCGCTGTGCCTCAACCAACTGCACCACCGCGTGCCCCCACAATAAATGTCTGTTCGTTAATTTGTAAGTTACTATTCTTTAACTTTATAACATTATACATCTATGTATATATATATGTATATATTTTCATATATCTTATGCATATTACGTAGAGTGACAGTATGTGCCATTAGCATCATTTCAGCAGGAGGATAAAACGCGCAGTACATACACAGGAGACGGAATTGAGTATGGTTTATATTTAGCAATTTAATAGTGTTTGGGTCCATTTAAGGATACCGAATGTGTATCGTTCTTCATAATTTTACAAGCAGCTAAACAACTGTTACATTAAATGATAAGTTTTAACAGTATTTTACAGAGTCACTGCATAAGTTTAATCTTTAACGTTTTGTTTGTCTTTTCCAAACAGTAACGCTCTATTAAATATGCATAGAAAATTTTAGTGAGAAACTGACGAGGAGACGTGAGTTTAATACTAGGACTCATTTTGAGCTGACAGTTTGTGAAGTTCGGAGGAAGAAACTGATTCAGGATCGTGTCCGATGGTAGGCTTTGGTACTAGCGGTGTTGAAACTTCGGGGTTTTGCTATCAGCGAATTAGTAATACCATATAAATCTCTTTTAAAATACTGTATATTAGCAGCTTACCTAGGTGAGTGCATTAATATTAAGGAAGAGAGTTGCAAATGTGTAATTTTTACTGTGGATTTCCTGTTACTGGTCTGCGTGAAATGTATCACGTTTTACAGTGTAGTCACAAGTAATTACAATACAGTATATTTCCTCTATTATTCTCGAAAGTGATGATTGAACATGATGCGAACTGATTCTTTTATGAACAAAACTGGATAATTAATTAATTATTTAATTACATAATTGTGGGGTGTTATATGTAGGCCTTAACTAAAACATATTCACCATTTGCATCAACTTCAAACGAATGTAACATTTTTTTTTTGTGTATTACACATACACTCGAACACAACTATATTTCACCTAGTAGTACAGTAGGTATACAACTACATGTTTCGGCCCTATACGTTGGCCATCTTCAGGTTGTGATTTAACTTACACAGCAGCTACACAAGATGTGTGGGGTGTTCTTTTAGGGTATTAGTGGTTGGGTGGGGGGAAAGAGATCTCGTTGTTTCAATAACCTTAAAGAACACCCCACACATCTTTTATAGCTGCTCTGTAAGTTAAATAACAACCTAAATATGGCCAACATATAGGGCCGAAACATGTAGTTGTATACTTACAGTACTACAAGGTGAAATATATTTGTGTTCTACTGCATGTGTAATACACAAAAAAAAATTGTTATTGAACCAATACAACGGAGACGACGCATCTCAAAATGCAAATGACTGGTTCACATGTCTGTTCAGCTTCTAACATACCTTGTTGATTGGCCCTGAATATGACTTTGGTAACTGTGTGCATTTCCTACCGCAACATTCAGTAAGACGACATTTATTCTGCAGGGTTCGTCTAAGATTCAATTTGGTTCTCAGAACAAATAAAGATTATAACCTTAGTCATTATGAATCGAATAAATTTCTAATTGAGAAGCAGTAGGTTTTCCGGAAGGCAACAGCCGACAGCTTCTTGATGCCAAGACTCCATGTTTATTGTCATAGGCTACCTGATGTTTCTGCTCTTCTCGAACAGCAAGTCTGATACCTCTCTTTGGGATACTACAGACTTTCGCTTATCTTTCAAACAAGTTTTCACCATTCAAATTACAACTATTTAATTCTTACCATGTAATTACATTATTACTCCTCTCTTATTGACATATCCTCTTCTTTTTGTGGCCCAAGACCTTAATTCGGGAGTAGGCAGCCTCGTTATCGAGGTTTGTAGATAACATACAATTAGACACACACAGCCGTTGAGACTCATGAAAAAGTGATCAGCACGTCGCAGAGGCCGCTACCTGCACAGCACACTAAACAAGAAACACAAGAGACGAACTTCCCAGCTCTGGAGCGGCCACAGACCTATGCCTTAGACCTAAATACAATTTCGACATTATTCAGTACCCCTTATCTTGTTGCACATAGTGTAGGTAATATTAGTAACTTAAGTTCTTATAGTTACGAATTGACTCTTTCATTTACTTGTATTGTTTCTTGACAGTGTCAAATTAGTTTATGGTTAGAATTTGAGAACCTAAAATTAATAGGTTTTAATTAAAATTACTTCCTAGCACCTTCCTGAAAAACATTACCTGAACATACTGAAAATACATATGTCACCAAAATCTGTTATTATTAAACACTTGGCATAATAATTTGACATAAACATAGAGGCCGAATATTTTTCACTAAAATCGAAAGGTGAAGTATTTAGGTTTCTCGATTTTTTACATACAAACAACCTTATCTCTCAGTAATGTCCATTAATCCTAAATAGTAATATTTACACAGACTTTTACATGATATTATTGATGAGACTTGAATGGTAGGTACACCCGTCACAGTGTGCTGTCACTATGGATGGCATCACTGAGCCGTCCAGCCTTATTTGTATTTCAAAATTCGTGTTCACAATGAAAATCTTTTAGCTAACCTTGCTCTGACTGAAGTCGGAGCAAGGTTAGCTACAAAATTTTATAGCAGGTTATGAGCGAAACTAAAGTGCTTAGGTCAACA
>Ga0123357_10009728_pt1 | contig 12154 bp, 6 predicted proteins | sample TergutEmb28metaG_FD_89873 | JGI IMG/M metagenome (GOLD analysis project Ga0123357, IMG submission 89873) | Embiratermes neotenicus P4 segment gut microbial communities from Petit-Saut dam, French Guiana - Emb289 P4 | ecosystem: Host-associated > Arthropoda: Insects > Digestive system > Gut ...
ATGTATATTAACAAGCATCATGGATCAGGTTAACAAGTCTATGATTGGTCGAAATCTGATGCATGTGTGGTTGAATGCACTCATACCATCTGTTGTGAAGAATGCGAAGTAACAACTAACGCCAACTAACGCCAATCTGAAGATGTCGCTAGGGTCGCCAAGTTTCCACTCCGCCCGACCCACTTGCCAGGCCGTGCTACCATCTCCTGCAACAGTCTTGCCAACTCCTGCACATGTAGTAGTATAATGCATGGATCAGAGTATAATGTCATACGAGCAGAACCATTACAAATAGCATCTGACGTGATATATTCACGGCTTAGTTAAAGGTCCACTTGTAAGTTGAACATTCTGTATGTACCCACCCAGGCGGAAGAGAATCTGCCACATCTACACTTCAACTCTTACTCACTATTGCAATAAACTTTATTCTGTAGTAACTACTGTTCTATAATTTTGATATCGTGCATTTAAAGTTATACATGTTGCAGCTACCCTTACAGAAACGTTTACTGTCCATTAGTAGGCCCAATACAAGAACCTAAAATACACAAAGGAAGCCTTATCATTTGTAACACTGTTTAACAAAATGTGCAAAAACTTGTGATCCCATTGTTTGCGTCTTAACTTTTGATTTGTAATAATCAAAACGTTCCCTGCAGTTGCTTTTCGTTTACCTACTAGAATGTTCTGTGTTGGCTCAGACCAAGTGAAAGGAAAATGTTTTCTCTCTCATTTGTTTTAATATACGACCAAACAATAGCTTTATTTAAAATTTGAAACATATAGCCACGGGATTCTTAATTAAAACTTGACTTCAGTGACAATACTTATCAATATTTTACACAATAATGACAGGAAGAAATAACACACCTGCTAAGTCAGCCATGCTTTTGATGTATTTTACCAAGAATAATGTGACAAACTTTCTGCGAGATCTAAATCAGCTACCAACACATGTAAGAGCGTGGGAAATAAAATCCCTTTTCTGTAGTGCTGATGGCCTTCTTTGTTGAGATGTTATGTATTATGGCACGGAAAAAATCAGATATAAACATTCACAATTTTAATAGAAAATCATATAGAATGTCAAGATATATACAGAGATTTAACATCCAATTGTTTGAAAAAATCTTCTTTGAAATTAAAGAGCAAATTGTCAAAACAAAACAAAAAAACTTCTATACTTAGTAAAAGGCAGTCAAATACAAAATATTATGAACTGTCACTTTCTTGCATATACGAGCATACAGATACATTCTCCTGCTTTATTATAATGAACATTTATCATGCTGCAGTGATATATACACAAGAAATTCGTATCTCAGTTAACAATCATATAATTCTGGACCCCATTCTCTTTTATAATGATGTCTATTATGGAGAACTGTCATAATTCATTACCTGTGTAGATCACGTTCAACTTGGATATAACATAAATAATTTTAATTTCAGTTACAACCAACGAGATGCAACTGTTTCGTTTCATTTATTTGTAAAACGCTGTACCTGTTTCAGGTGGTTCCTCCGCCCATCATCAGCAGCACATAACTGTATACAGCTTCAGGTTTTGTAAACTGTAATAGTAAATATAAGTAAATGCTATTGGTTTTATTGACAGTGCTTAAATGCAGTAGTCAAGCATGAAAGCAATGCTTGACTCACAAAGTTCTGTTAAACCAGTTTGGCATGATCATAAAGTACCACACAAACTCCCCTTCTTTTCCTGTTTTGGATTTTCTTTTCTTTTTTTAATTATTTTGAAAAAAATTGTATGAATCTCTCCACCTGTGGCAAATCCAATGATTTATTAACCCTTCAAACGCTGAGTTAAATCCCATCTGCTATCTGCTGGTATTATTAGGAGCTCACCATATTTTCCACGTTAGCGGGTTAAGGGTTAATGCTTCCTTAATGTTCTGAAAGTACAAAAAACCCATTTTGGCATGATCATAACATACCACCCAAATTCTCCTTCTTTTCTTGTTCTAGATTTTACTTTGTTTAATTCTTTTGCAAAACTGTGTATGAATCTCTCCACCTGTGGCCAAACCAATGATACGTTAACACTTCCTTAATGATCTGAAGATGTGAAATTCCAATCCCGTACGCCACAATCTGTCTTGAATATTCTCTTGGTATTTCTTCATTCCTCCCTAACAGACAATCAGATTTATCGCATTTCCAAATCTACCGTCACAGATGTATTTGTCTAGGCTATTAGGTAGTGGAACAGTGTCTTCATTCATTCTGTTTTCATAAGAAATGGAGTAACTTATTCTAATGTAATTTAATACCTTGTTTTAAATATATTTTTCAATTTGGCCAACTGTGACAATGAAACAAGTGTGGAACTGCTCATATTTGTGTTTTTTGTAGGGGTGTTCAGCAGCAAGTACTTGCCTACGGCTGTGTTTGTTGAGGGTATCGACAGACTGTTTGATAGCTTCAATAGTGTGAAGCGTGCTGCCCCAGGCAAGGTATGGCACAGCCCACTTAGTGACAACAGTCCCCATATAGGTCACTGGACCAAGGCAAGTATGGGGATAAAGAGCTGGATCTTCCATGAGCCTGCCTTCAAGAAACCAACTCCATCACACAATGGGTGGATTATGGATATTGGTGCTGTCCAGCATGTGTGGAGAATGTTGAAAAGTGCAGGTTTTGACTATCTTGAGATCCGAAGCCTAAATCAAGATCCCCTTGAAAACACATTTGGTGTTATTCATTTGCACTGTGGTTCCAACAATAACCCTACTGTGGGGCAGTTTGTAGATGCCCTGAAGACCAGTATCATCAATGGCCTTGCGTATACAGGTCTGAGTAATGCAAACTGTGAGGGTGTTGACACTGAGCGTCTGGATAATCTACATTCCTTGCTTAAGGAATCTAGTGCTTCTCGACCAAATCCATCCACAAGTCACGGTAGGCTAACACTTCATGATGGTCTTAGTGGCTCTCGCATTGCAGAGCAAGTGCAGCGGGAGGTGAATGATGTTGACATGGATCTCTTCTCAGTGACAAATGTCAGTAGCTTCGTTGCGAGACATGTGCGACGTGCCGTGAGGTGTGATGACTGCAAGACATGTCTCAAATCCTCAGTGATGCTGTCAACCAATGCCTTCTTATATTTGAAAGAGTACAAAGAAGACGAACAGTCTCTAACTTATTCTTCTGAAAGACTAGTAGAGACTGTAAGTGTATCTATAACTTTGTTGGTAGGTATGATGGGTGCAGTTGCTCACACATATTCAGTTGAAGAGAAATTTATAGCTGCAATCAAGAACACCGTTGATTTTGGATCGATTCAAATTCTGGTTGTTCACTTCACCACCAAGAGATAGTTGATGGTATTGCACAGAGTGTTACTAGAATATCTATTCTTTGGTGGTGCAAGCGAAGAAACAGGTCACTGCTGAAAGAAAGCAGGCAGAGGGCTACAAGGAGGAAGATGAAAATTCTGTCACACACATGAGTCAGTTGTAAAGTAATGCCTCTTTTTGTATATATGTAAATGTAAATATGCATACGTAAATATTTTTAATCATTAGTCCTAACATGATTAGTGTTTTGTTATGTTGGGACAGTTTGGGTTACGTTTCCTACTTGTTGTTAATTTATTATCAGAATGTGAGGTCTTATGGTGCTGGTATATTGACTGTTTTGTCTAATAAAATCACATGTGTGGTTGGAAATAAAGTTGCATTACTTTCAACTGGCTGGTGTACTGTTCAGGTTTGAACTTCAGCAAGTGATCTCGGCAATTGTGCGTATGTAAATATATGATTTCTGTTACGTACCTGTGCCATCTTTAGTGACTAATGTGTGTGTTTATAGCAAGTGTGTTTCAAAATGACTTATTTAATGAACCTGTGATAACTCTGTGAAATGGTGTTGACCTACTCTGGGTTGAGGGATCCCTCCACTGTGTTGTTTGCAGATAATTATACTGCCTAACCAACCAGTAACCAGTACTCTGCAGTGTATTCCCTTGCATCATAAAATGTCTGCTTATGGAGGAATGATTAGTGGCATTCTGACAGTGTGTGGATTTCTGATAAGCCTCCCTTTCAGCAGCACTGAAATGATACTTACAGGCACAATCCATTTACTGTGTTGATGAATTGTTTACTGTTTAAAGCAGTAACACATGTGTATGGTTATACGTACAATTACAAATATGAATACAAATGCCTGTGATCAAAAGAAATTAATGTTAAAGATTTGCCTGTCCTACCTCCAATTACTCATTATGAATACCAGTTTTGTTTCCATGACATGTATTGCACACTGGCAAATATGTTTCAGTAAGGAGGTTTTCAGTCGCATTTAATGAAATCTTTGTTCACATGGACACACATTTATCATATTTAGTTAGCATCAAAATGTGCCTGTTAATAAACGACATACATGAGGGGTGAATACCATATACCACAAAAGTTTGACATAATACTTGGCTTAATATGTTCCATATCCATGTACTAGAGAATATTTAAACTTATGTAATGAAATCAACAAATGCATGTATGAAATATGTTTCATTGCATGCTGTTAATTACCAACATGTATCAATCACTTTTGTCATCACCATCAGGATAGTTTTGAAAGAGTAGTAAGAAAAGTGTGTAGGTTGAAATACTCAGTGTTTGAGATATTTATTATAATATTGAGTGGTTCCGATATTCCATGTGGTAGATTATTGTATTGTTTATACTCTTGTAAAGCTACCCCAGTGATTATCGTAAAAGCGATGGAAACATGTTGGTAATTAATAACATGATGAAGCATATTTTATACATATACCTTTCTTGATTTTATTACATAAGAGTAATTAGTAGTTGGCTGCACAACCGACCGATCTACCGTTACTTTCGTTACAGGAGCTAGTACACAAGTTTGGCGCAGGATCCGCATTGTCGCGACATCGTTGTTTTAATGCTTGTAATCATGAATCCATGGAGAATCTATGTTGGCCAACCAATATCAGTGAGTTTCGTATCTAGTTGTATATAATCGGTGAGTCATGTGTTCGGCGGAATAGAGTTCTGCTCACCGATTGTTCAAGCTGAACATGAGCGTGTAACAGAAAATATGGCGTGTGAGGTGTATGCGATTGAATATGTGTAAACACTCTTAAAGAGACCTGCTTGGCCCTTGAACAACGGAATTTCACGATGGACTCTCATACTGACTTATCATCGCTGAGAAACGTAATTTAACACACCTTATGTAAACTATTTATATATATTTACTGTGCTAAATTTCCTAGTGTAATAACCCAGTGAGGTTATGTGTGATTCGAAGTTCTTGCGATGGTGACGGTGAATGTTACTGTCTTCTGGGATGTGACACTGTGTAGTGTCCTAAATACTGTATATCTCATGTCCCCGAAGACCAAACTTGCTGTTATGTTTAGGTAACGGTGTAGCGTTTTCTAAGTTTGAATATTTTCCTTTTCAGTTTAAAGACTTCTTACAACTCTTCAATGTCATGTCCGAATCCTGTTTCCTGAGATGTGTTACAACATTTAATAGTAGAGCATTAACAGAGGAAGAGGTAAAAATTTGTTCTTTCACTTGTGATCCATCTTAATATTATCCTTCCATCTATGCCTGGGTCTTCCATGTGGTCCCTTGCCCTCAGGTTTCCACACCAAAACCCTATATGCACCTCTTCGCTCCCCTGTATGTGCTATGTGCATGACCATCTCATTCTTCTGGATTTGATCACCTGCATAATATTTGGTGAGGAGTATAGATCATTAAGCTCCTCATTAGGTAGTTTTTTCCACTTCCCTGTTGCCTTGTTCCTCTTAGGCTCAAATGTTCTCCTCAGCACCCTATTCCCAAACACCCTCAGCCTATGTACCTCCCTCAGGGTGAGCAACCAAGTTTCACACCCATATAAATAACAGGTGAAATTATAGGTCTGTGTATCTTAATCTTTATATTTTTGGTTAGCAAACTGGAAGAACAAAGATTATGCACCAAATGATAGCAAGTATTCCCTGACTTCAATCTGCTCTTAATTTATTCCCAAATAGAATTTTGATTTGTTAAGGTTTTTTCCCAAATATATGAACTCTTCCACCCTTCCAAAAGAACTGTTATCAATCTTTGTTTTGTGACTTTGTCCTGCATTCTGATATTGAGCCATGACCACATACTTAGTTCTCTGAGCATTTACATCTTGTCCAGTCTCCTTACTAGCAGCTACTAAAGCTTCTATGTTTTTCTTTATAGTATATGTTCTTCCACCCAATATATTAACATCATCAGCGTAAACCAGTAGCTGATGTGTACCATTTAATTCCAACCCATCCTGGTTTGTCTGAACCCTCCTCATGGCATACTCTAAAGCAAAGTTGAAGAGCAATGGCAATAAAGAATCTCCTTTTTTCAAACCATTCTTAATAGTAAACATTTCAAACACATGTTTGCATACCTGGACTCTGCATTTGTTAATGACATAATTTACCTAAAATAAGCCATCAGCCATGATCACTGATATTAGCTTAGCTCATGACTTTTGTAGTAAGTGTAAGATTAGCCAGTTTGCCTGGCCCTTTGACAATTTACAAAATGTAAACATTAGTTTTAAGGACAGTTGTTCATAACTTCACAAACCGCAGACATTTCTAAGTGTGACAGTTACATTGAAGGGTTAAAAGAGAATTGTAAAAACTTGCATAAATGTGAATATTATTTTTTGCAGGCCATCTGTGCAGATCGCTGTGCAGGTAAATATGTGAAGGTCAATAGGAAGGTGCTGGAGGTATACATGGAGATACAACCACAGATTACAAAGAAGAGGATGGATGAAATGGCTGCTTTGCAGGAATCATTGGAGAAACAGAAACAGCCTTCAGAAGAAACTCAACAAAGCATAGCGAGCAGTAGTTGATGTTCCTGTGCTTGTTATACAAGACTTTTATATTTGATGTAAAGTAGTATATTACAATCAGTGCCAAAGATGTCAGGAACCAAAATTTGTCTTGTATTGTTGATAGGCTTGCCTGGAAGTGGTAAGACTACACTATGTAGAGCCCTTGTTGAATTTGTTAAAAGTTCACATGCAACAAGTCATGTCATTCCCATATGTTATGATGAGCTGATACCAGCTGATATATGTAGACATCATGACAATATCAGTCATTGGAAGGAAGCTCGTAGGGATGTTGTAAATCATGTAAAAAATCTTATCCTTTGTTTGATGGGGTTGAAAGAATTCAGCATGGCAAACAGTGGTGAAGTGTCTGTCAGAGAAGAAATGATAAAAACGGTTATAAACATGAAGCAAACAATGGTGTATATAATTGTGGATGATAACATGTACTATCGCAGCATGCGGTATGAATATTACCAACTTGCCAGACTGTACAAACTGAGCTTTTGTCAACTGTTTGTCCACTGTAGTGTTACTGACGCCTTGAATCGTAATTCAAGCCGTGATTGGAGTGTGTCTGTACCAGAAAATGTTATCACAAGAATGGCCGAAAGACTGCAACCTCCAGACAGTCAGAATAATCCGTGGGAGAGATTTTCACTCACACTTCCTTCTGAAATGTGGACTGTCACAAAGATAACTGAGATTAATGACTTTCTGAACTGTGTTGCTGAACACCCTGTTATGATGCCTGAAGATGACTCTGATGTGTGTCAGGAGTCAAGAATTATATGCTCAACAAATGTGATACACCAGATGGACGTAACATTACGTAAACTTATAGGGGACAGGATGAGACAAGGAAGAGAGAGCGGTCTGCCAAGAAACGAACTTCAAGTGCAGTCCAAATCTCTGGCTAATGCAAGACATCATATTCTTGAAGGAATTAGAACAGGACGGGTAATAGTACCACAAGACATCTGTAAAGACATCGAGTTGGCTCAGTCACATGGTGGACAGAGGCTGCGAGATTTCTTAAACACTTTACTCTCACACAGCTAGCAGTGTATACTGTAATTAAATATGGCATACTTCACTCTGTGGTTTAATTGTGACTGGAATTAAAAAAATGTGACTTGCATAAGGAACACAAATTACAAGATGTAAAGGGCATAATTTGTTGGTAATACAGTGCAGCACATGACAAGAGCAGGCAATAGCTGCTGCACAAATTCTGTGGTGCAGGCCCTTTCTGAAACTTTTTACTTTCCCAGTGGGTCAAGCAATCACTTGCCTTCATGGATGGAACCTGACAGTTCATTACCACCTACTGTGTTCAAAAGCTGACCATTTGATCCCATGCTGAGCCTTTTAAATCCATTTCACATCCGAAAATCCTTTCAAATTCTGTATTAGCATACACAGGGCCAACTCTTTCTCTACTTTATCAGCTATGTTTCGGAATTCTGAGAGTTTTTGAGAGTTATATTCACCAACAAATGTATATAATAAGATATTAATCATACATAAATCTCAGGAAACTCCTACGTGTTTCAGCACCTAAACGCCATCCTCAAGGACTTACAAATATGAAAATAATATAAGCACCACAAATTGATCTTGGTAGTACGATGCAACAGTGACGTGTGGCACTGATACTTCTTTGTATTTGTAGCTCCTTGATGATGGCACTTTGGTGCTTTCAAGACTTTCGTGTGATTTATATCTTATTATGCGCATCTGTTGGGGAATGTAACTGATTATAATAATAATAATAATAATAATAATTTAATAAATGTATGATATCAGATTCACATAAGTTTTCCACATTTTTTTATCATGCTGAAATAAATGTGCCCTGCCATTTGTCAACACTAAAGACAACTACTTAAGGGAAGTCATTGACAAAAGAGTAAACCTTTTAAATATGAGATATTATTTTTAGAAAAGCATAAATTTGGCAAATTCACACTAAAGTTTTGTGTTTTATGATAAAGGGTCCTGGCACAACTGCATGCTGAAAGGAAACCCTTAATTCAAGACCACAGTACATATGTACTGCAGTCACTGGTATGAGTTGGCGTATTGTAGACTATAATGTGCCCGGATATGAGCTGGATAAATAGTTTGACTCTTCCCAGATACAGAGATGGCTTGGCATTTGAGGTGTCACAACCTCAGACCTCCTCGTTACCAGGTATTCTCTTCCCATTTGAGCATGCAGCTAAAATATGAATTTGACCAGTCACCTCCATTTCATTCTAAGGTCAAAAATTAGTTTCACTTTGCCTCCACACTCCCTGGTACAGTGCTGAGGCACAAGGTACTGTTACTGTACCTCAGTGAATGGTAAACTTGCTTTAAAAATTGTGTTTTATTTTTTTTTGTACAAAACATGTAATAAGTAACAGTTTCAAATGAATATTATTTATGGATATTAACATGAGTCACATCAACAATCAGGATCAAACAATACTTGACCTTTAATAATAAGCCTTATGTTCATCTGAAGAACATGTAAAATGCTTCACAACTTCAAGACAACTGCAACAGTGCTGTCAACTCCTGGTACTGTGAAAAGAAAAGAATATGCATTAAGATACGAAGTTCTTATGGGAGGGAACATGCAGAATACTGTCTTCTGTGTTAAGGCAGCACCACATACCAGACAACAGTAATCTTCCAAGTAAATTAAATGATCCCCATGTATCAGCTTTAACAGCAGGTTGTCCAACTGTCAAAGTGTTGCATTCCTTTAAGTTAGAAATTTGCAATCGATCATGCAGTACCAGGGGATCTGTATCCCACAATCCTAGATGATAAACACTGATATTTTGCATACAACAAACACATTACTTGTGCTAGGCCTGCGGTTCTCACAGCAGTGCTAACTAAAAGTTTCAAGTCTTCTGGGATCACCATTACTGCGTCACCAGTTTAATAGTTCCCAACATTGTGAGTGATTGTGGTGCCTTCATCTTAAGGCTAGAGCAGTGCAAGAAGAACACTGGACTGACTGCTTGACCCTGAAGATGAAGGCATTACACTCCTTCCAAATGTCTGGAATTACTCTCCTGAACACACAGTGTCACATCTCTGAAGACCAATATTTACCTTATTATTTCTTTACTACAATATTGACATTCTCCAGAACCGCTTCCCTACATCACTTAATGGGCTCAAATTAGAAAATTGTATGTTGAAGGGTCAAACTGTGCACACAAGACACAGTGCTCTTGCTAAAACCAAACTCAGTGAACAACTACCAAAACAAACAAGCCTACACGGGGCTCATCGGGATCAGGAATTGTCATCTCCAAGTTAGAATGAGGCAGGAAAATGTGTACATGGTAGAATATAAAAGGACAGAATATTGTGTGTATATGTGTGTGTGTGTGTGTCTATACACTAAGAGTTTCAAACCAGAAACACCCATATCAAAGTATCCCTATATTTATAGCAAAACCTGCCTGATATGGAACCTGGATTATACGTGTACTTGACTGAACAATGATGATGATGATGATATACTCAAGTTGCATATTTTCCAAAGCTCTGTTACCACACAACTTCAGGATGCTGAATTAATTGACACCCCTGTGCCCCAACCTAACAACTTGGTGCAACTGCCATGTAGAATTATGACACAGTAAGAATTATGACACAGTAGTCTGCAGTGGCATAACTTTCATACCAAGGTTCACAGAACTCAGTTCAGATGCTCACAAGCTGAAAGGATGGAGACCGATGGACATGCATGGACAGAATTGTGAACAAAGGAAAGCAGGCTAAAGAAGGAAAAAAACAAATTCAAAGATGTGCTGTGAACTGCAGACAAAGAGCATGTCTGAATGAAGGATGGACATTGCAAGGCATTGCATTTTACATCCTTTGACTTTCAGGTGACCGTGCATCGTGATAACTTCTTATAATAAAACCAACCAAATGCACTAATTTCTGAAATTTATTTTTGGAATAAAACTCTACATGTTTCGGACAGTTCCTCTGTCCATCATCAGGAGTTTTTCACTGTACATACAGCAATGGTATATGTCATACAGGTCTGCTGACAGCTTGCTCGCTGATGGACAGAGGAACTGTCCGAAACATGTAGTTTTATTCCAAAAATAAATTTGAGAAATTAGTGCATCTAGTTGGTTTTACTATAAGAATTTAAGAGTTTACCTCCTGTTCTTTCTCCAGCTGCTCTGTCAACAAGTTGTCAAGGATAGCTTGGAACCTCTGTCGTAGTGCATAGTTCTCAATATTGGCAATTTCTAGTTCCTGCTGCTGCCGTCTGTTTCTCAGATCTGCCAACTGCTGCTGAAGAACATCTAATCGGGATCTAATACTGGCTGCAAATGGAAGAGAACAAACAAGTTTCAGAAAGTACACAGTATATTACATACGTATGTAAGGGATGCTGATAAGTCCTTAGCCCAACCAGGAAGGAAACAAGCTAGTGTTTCTGTCAGAATGGCTTGTATTTCCTTCGGCGCTTTGCCTTGCAGGAAAACAACTTTATGACAGCTCGCATCTCGATATTGTTGAAATTACGTGCGTCCCTGACATGCTTCCGAGCTTGTATCGTTCCTGGTCAGGCTAAGGACTTATAAGCACCCCGGTATGTATATTCATCTTAGGTGTCTCCAGCATTTTCATAACATCACATCAACAGTAAAATATCCTGTGCATGAAAAAACAACACTATATAGAATATTAATGTCATGTACATTTACAAATTGTGATCTGCTGAATACTGCTTAAAATGCTGGCAGCCTGTAATTTTGCACATAAAGTAAACGTTCATACTCTTGAATGTTACATATGAGACAGAGGACTGTTATTACAAAGTACCTGTCTTTGCATGCAATATGGTTCCATTCCTGTCAATATCACAACAAATACTCAAAACAGCTAACTGTATACAGCAATAAATAACATTAAAATTAATAAATTGAAGCATACACATAACTGAAATCAATTAGGGGTGAGGGTTTGAATTGTAATCAAAAACTATCGTAATAGTAGTGCACGTGTTAGCTGTGGCTACTAACATGGGCAAGTGTACACTGTAACCTTCATGACGATCCTGGGCACTGTATGCGGAAGAGAACAGGAAACTGACAGGTAATTTTGTTACATTTATATATACAAGGTGGTTCAAATATGACCGGGACTGATTTGTGTGTAAACAAGCCGCACTGCGCAGCAGCTGTGCGACCTTGAGAGAGTGAAGCCACAACCTCCACCCTCCCTCCTGCTCGGG
>Ga0123357_10009729_pt1 | contig 12154 bp, 6 predicted proteins | sample TergutEmb28metaG_FD_89873 | JGI IMG/M metagenome (GOLD analysis project Ga0123357, IMG submission 89873) | Embiratermes neotenicus P4 segment gut microbial communities from Petit-Saut dam, French Guiana - Emb289 P4 | ecosystem: Host-associated > Arthropoda: Insects > Digestive system > Gut ...
AAGAAGAAAAAAAAGGGCCCTTTTAAAAAAAAAAAAAAAAAAAAAAAACTTAACCAACCGTTCACTTCAGTTGGGTTAGTTATTAGTTCGAAGCAGGGACGTCACCCAATAGACACTGAAAGCGTGTGCTGTGAATGTAGTACGAAGATGCCACTTCCTGTGTATCGACAGAGTTGCGGTTTGCGGGTTCGTGTCATCGTGTTTAAAACTGAAACTGTGTCCATCCATAATCATCTTCGTATACATACCGTACTTACATACACACACACAAGCAGGCACGCACGAATACCTTTCCATTCGCGGTCCTTACATTCCCGACATACACCGCAATTTTAATGACAAAGTCAAGGCTTCTTGTAAAAATTTCCACTATCTCGGAACCGACTGAGAAAAACCACACAAAACATAAATCAAGATTGCTAGTCTACAGATCTGAAACTAGGATTTTCCGAATACAAAAGAGGATAAACATTTCGACCTGACACTGAAACCCAAATATTTACCCGCTCTCCCGCTAAACACAGAATAATAAGCAATAACACTTACTGAATTTCATCTCTCATAACTGGACAAAAATAGCATTGTACAAGTGCTGTTATTCTACAGCGTAACCTCCTACATGTTTAGGCTAAATTTAGCCTTCTTCAGGGACATAATTAACAAAAAGGAATTATCATACTGATGTAGGAAAATATCGTAGCCAGATGTTACGATTAACTTTAATCAATGTTTTATGTACACAGACGCCAAAATCAGGGTAAAAATACAGATTAAGAGTATAATATTAAAAACAAAGAAACACATTTTAAATAACACACATTCAAGCAATCCTACAATAACTGAATCAGTTTCCTTTATTAAATTCAACTTAACGCAGTAGATTAGTATAGTATTCAAATCTGATTTCCAAGAAAATGAACACGGAATTTACGACGATTAACAAGGTTATGCTCGCGCTCTTCTTTGTCCTCTGACTTCTACTCTTGTACTACCTTGATTAAAACGCGCAAATATATAAAGAACAATGACGTCGCCGTCAAAGGCATCGTTCTATGTATATGTGTGTGTGTTTGTGTGTGTAGGGGGAGGGGGGGGGGGTTAGGTTGGTGTTTATTATATGCGTTTGTGTAAGGAACAATTGTGTATATAGTCTGGTGGTGGTTGTTCTTTTGTGCACAGAATATCTCAAATAGCCCTTCAGACGGAACATGTAGTTCTGCTTGTCTCATTGCTGCAAACCGTACATGGCTGGACTTGGCACTATAACAGATTTTTCAATGAAAGAATTGTTGCGGAGAGGAAATTTCTGTACATGAAGTTTGTGTTACCAACCTGAAACTGCCAAAGGCTGCCAGGCAAAAATCTACAAGGAGATATCAGTTATTGATTTCCAACTGCATTTATGTTACTGGAACAACATGGTGGAACCAAACTGTAGGAAAATAATTTACCACATATGTAATTTTGAAATTAACAGAAGTTACGTCTATGTCTAAAGGAACGAAATTAGTATTATACGTTATGTGAGGAATATTTGTCAGCAGAATGTAGCACAAAAACATTATATAAAGACAGCTCTGAAATCCTCTAAGACTATTTAAAATTTCAAATATATATGTATATATATATATATATATTTCAGATCGACATTAACTAATCAAAACCGCATTGGTCATGAAATTATGTGTAGATTATATTCTGCAAATGCATGTTACACTTAGGTCAGAAATTTGGGCATTCCTCACTGTTATCAAATAACGCAGAAGTTAAAGTATGGAAAAGTAAAACTTTCTTCTTCTCATGCGTTTCGAAGCTTCAGTATGAGATCACTACCAGGCTCAAAAACGTTGGGAACAAAATATTCAGTAATTCAGTGCCATATGTGGTAATAATTAATACTTCAAGTTGCTGTTGTGTTTTATGCGTATGCTTGGCCCGTGCGTGCGTGCGTGTGTGTGTGTGTGGTGTGAAACCTGGCCTCTCTCAATGAGATATGTCCCTAAGACAGTTCGAGAACAGGGTGCTCAGACCACTTTGACGTAAGAGGGATGACGTAATAGAAGGCTGCAAAAGACTGTAAAATAAGGAGAGTCGTAATTCGAACTATTTCCCGATTTTATCATTATAAAAACCAGGTCATGGAAAATGCGATGTGTTGGGTGTGCGGTATGAAATGGACACTAGAGAATGAATAGACGGTTTCGGTAGGGAATCATGAAAGAAATAGGCTAGTAGGAAGACTTAGGCGTACAGAGTACTATATTACTACAAGATAGACAATATGTGTAAAACGTGACATTTGTGGTGCGTTCGCATAACCTTTGTTGCGGTGGAAATACAACAGTGTATTTTGTGGTTTTTACTTCAGGTCTATTTCATAAACAGCATGATTTTTGGGGAAAAAAATTACTAAGTGTAAAATGTGCGTTTTGATTTTGTCTACAGCTCTTGTCTAAAACACTTCTCATTCTAAGAAGAGCTCCGAGAAATGAAAATGTACATGTTTTCAGGCAATCTTCCAATTATTATTGTTAGTTTTTAATGAAACCTGAATCATCTCGGTAGATTCTGGAAAAATCCTGAAATAGCAGGTTTCGTGAATATCCGTCCAGTGGGAGCAGAGTTGTTCCATGCAGACGGGCACACACGACGGCGCTAATAATTACTTTTAGCGATGCTGCGAAAGCGTCTAAAAATGGGTTGTAAGAAATAATATGGGAGGATGTGTCCTGCATTTAAAGGGTTCAGAACAAGGACAAGTGGCTGGATCTTGGGAAAACTGCAGCGAGAATCTGAGTTTCATACAAGGCGAGAACTTTTTAATTATCCGAGGAACTATTAGATTCTTGAAGAGAACTCCGTTCCATAGAGTCATTTATATCTCCTGAGTGAACTGGGATACGGGAAGTTGCATAGCTCTTTCACAGGCTCACAAGCAGAACAGAAAACATCAACACCCTTTTTTTTTGGTAACACGCGTGCCTGATTAAAGTGCACGCTTTAATGGCTTTCATATTTAATAACTCACCAGCACACTGTATATTCGTACTTTTCCTGTCTGTCAGGAAGTCGAATATTTGTATTGTTTATCTGGCTCGGAGTATCTTGTTCAATTCCCGTTTAGGTTTACATGAAAAGATTTCTACCATACTAGAAGCACCACACCTCAGAAAATGGCAGTCTTCTGTTACGAAAACGTATTATGCAATGAGATGACTGACCTGTACCGGGGAGGTGTCCGATTCGAAACATGGTCGAAGAAGTGTCTGCCTTTACTACGATTTTATTGGCTCCCTCAATGCCTTTCTGCCATATGCCACATAGTAGCCAATGTGGTTACACAGTTCCTTTTCTGGCCCAAGCTACTTATTTTTCTCCACAGTCACCGAAAGAATCATCATAATATAACTGAGAAGCCAAAAGAATTTTCCTTGCCAGAAGAAAGTTTATAACGACAAAACTGTCGTTTCCATATCCAGTCTTTCATGACAAAGGTCTTGTTCTAAACGTCACTCATAAAGCACACTTCTCTTGAATTACACTTGTGGTTTTGTCGATGTGAAAACTTGCCACTTGCCCTGAGGAAAGAACATAACACAGACAGTATCTAAAAAAATACGTGTAATTCTGAGGAGAATATTTACAAAGATAAAGGAATATAATCCTAGAGATAACTGCATGAAGACGAGCTGCATTACTTGTGGGATACTCTACGTAGAATTTCAAATTTTTCAGTAAGGAGTATTCAGAGTACCTACTATTTTTTTTTTGGAAAATTGTAAAGACAAGAGACCAATCGGAATACCTATACTTAAATGGACTGTACTAATAAAATGGATCTAGAAGGAAAAGAGTATAAGAACTTCGCCTGGATTAATCTGGCAGAATACGGTCCGGTGGTGTTTCTTGTGAACATGATAATGTAATTTAATGTATCATAAATTATGGGGTATTGCTTGCCTAGCTGAACGAATATCAACTTCTCAAGAGGAACCTCATCAATTGGGTTACTTCTGGGTAACATTCCACTAACTGAAACAAAAAAATACTTTGAAAACAATTGCGTTACCCTGCCGAAAGAAACTGTCAAATATATTGCTGAGGTACGCAACCGATTCGGTTGGAGCAAGTCCATACATTATATGAAATTTAATCTAATTTTAGGGTCTAATTCAGTACATAACATCTTACGTGTTGAACATGAGGTTAAAAACTGAAAGGCTTTCACTTAAATGTGTTTTCGACAAAGAACATACCAGCCCAAGCGAGATTGTATATTCCCAGAAGATGAAAATGATCGTATTCTTATACTAACATCCAGTTACTACCTTGGAGAAAACACAGTACATTTCCATTAGAAAGAATAATTGTAAGAATCACAACAAACGCATAAATACGAAATGTGGGCATAATGCAAAGTTCCTGGGCATGAAACCTTGGAATACCGTCGACAGAACAGTAACCACAGAGCGTTTGAATGGTAAAAGAAAAGGTAAAGTTTTTTCCTGTCCACGCAACCACTCATTCTTAACCTCGTCATTAAATGGAGTTGAATTGTTAAATTCACACCCCGGCCGCTTTAACATGGGAAAGAACTGTGGTACCCATTGAATAGGAGGCTAGTTGGGCCTCATTAAACATTTCATAAATTCGTGTCACACAGAAAACTTTTTGTCAAAGTTCCCTTACTCTTTGGAAGGAGTCTTCTTCCAAAGACACTTCTTAGACGCGTTCGTAAAATTACGAAAAGCGACTATGAGACTCGCATGTCCGTCCGTCTGTCCGTCTGTCCGTCCGTCCGTCCGTCCTCATGGAACAAATCCGCTCCCAATGAAAGCATATTTATGGAATTTTGTGTTTGAATATTTTTCTGAAATATGTCAAGAAAATTAAACTTCCATTAAAACATGACAGGAATAACGGGTACTTCACACGAAGTATATTTATTGCAATATTTCGCTCAGTTCTTCTTAGAATGAGAGATGTTTTAGACAAATGTTGTAGGGAAAGCAAAAGACACATTTCATTTTCAATATCCTTCTTTCGAAAATAAAGCCATTTATGAGACAAGGTGGAAAAATATGGTAAAGTCTGATAGACCACAGTTGACAATATAATACGGCGCGCGCATGCGCATTGCATGGCAGTGTCCGTAACTTTATTCTTTTCTTACTAGGCTATGGACCAAGTCAATAAATTAAGCAAGAAAAAATCCTACCTGCAATACACGGCCGTCGAAGCCCTACTGAAGTGCCTGATTCATAAGTTTATACATAGGCAGCATAAGACGTCGAACTCAGTATTATCTCAATACACACTGACTGTAGTATTTATAGTCGTGACCACAGCAACTGAAGCTCGAAGTAAAACTCAGCGGTGTCAGTACACGCAGCTCAGGCAGCGTGGACCAGAGCCCGATCCCAAACAAACCGCTAATTTACTCGTACCGCATTGCCCAGTCATTGCGTTTTTCTCAGTTGGCAATGAACGGAAGTTGATATAAGTCCTTGGGAGAAGTTCAAGTCCACAACTACAGACTTATTCTATCCTCAGCTTCATGTCCATAATGATGATGATCTTTCATTTCGTTCCGCAGTCTGTCTTACGACAGGTCTGTAGGCTCTTCCAAAGCTGGTTCTCCACAGAGCGAGATCTAGTGCTTCTTCTTTCAATTTACAGTATCCTTTCTTTTCTTTTACGTCATCCAGTGCTTGCTTACGGCTTCTTCCTCGACTTCCCGTCCCTAATTCTTTTTTCCTCTATCTTTCCTTCCATAACGTGTTTTAGAAGGCAGTTCCTACGCAGGACGTGATCAATCCAGTTAGCCTTCCTCCTATTTACCGTACGTAGAATATTCCTCTCTTCTTTGACCCTATGTAATACTTCTTCTTTTCTCACACCAGCGGTCTAATTAATCTTCCCTATCCTTTCACAGAATCACATTTTAAAACTTCCCAGGTATTTCCAATCTACTTTCCGAAGTGTCTAATCTTCAGCACCATATAAGACTGCGCCCCAAACGTACCGCTTTACTAGTTCCTTCGTTAAATTTAAGTCCAGTTTACTGAAGAAAAGAGCTTTCTTCCTGTTGAATGCTGCTTTTGCCATGTCAATCCTAGATTTAATTTCAGCATCCATCTTGCATTATTTGTAATTATACTACCCAAATAGTTGAAATATTCCACATTGTCCAGTTTTTTACCTATCACAAATTTTAATGGGTATTGTTGCCTTTAGATACTCATCAACTTAGTTTTTTCCAGATGAATTTCCATTCCACAGGATCTTCCAATTTCAGTTAGTCTATCAATCATGTCCTGCAGCACCGTTTTTCCTTAGCCAATTACACAAGGTCAGCTGCATGTTTCACAGTACGAATTACTTGTCCTCCTTGTATGGGGTCTTCAAACCCTTCCAGAACTTCCTTGGTACGGTATTTGCTATATTAGTTGAAGAGAATCAATGACAAAGAGCATTCTTGTTTACCTCCTTCTCTAATCTTCATAATTTTTGTCTCCCCTTGGTTCAGTCGCACTTTAATATTCCGATCCATGCTCAATGACGTTACTTATATCAGTAAAAATAAACAAAACCATCATACAACTTTCCTCCAGATGATCACACAGATGATCACGATATGTCGGAGAGCAGTTATAAATAGATACACAATACAAAAATAAGTTGCGTTGAATGGTTTTATTTTACTTTACTAATAACATTATTGTCTTCATTGTTTTGCCTTCAAGGTAAGCAACAAAGGGAAACCAGTCAAGGCCTCAGATTCTTAGGACGCGGGCATAAGTATTTTTCTTCCACGTTTCTTCCCTGTCGGCAAGAAAACGCGGTAATAACCTATCCCACACTGACAGTATTATATTTAAATTTCTTTCTTAAAAATGTATGGTCCCCATTCATGGAGTTACGCGTATTATCTATTTCTGTAGACATAACTACCATAAAGACTTCTTTCATACTGTTATCCTTTGGGATTTTTACTGAATTCCCTAATGTTTTTAGCAAATGGGCTTCCTCTCAAGCTGCGGAATGCACTTCAGGTGGAAAACTGTAAGCAGTACTTGCACAATTACGTCCAAATGTGAGACAATTTAATTACGTGAGTTGTAACCTCTGTTTAAAAAAATATTCCCACTACCTGCACATTCTATGGATCTATTAGACTCTTTTCTCCCGACACCTGCAAAATGCCTCCTTCACTAAGCTCTCCCTCGCCTACTTTAAAGTTCTCTCTCCTACCCCACCCACACAGCCTCGGGGAGATACAGGCTATAAATCTTACAAGTCGCTAGGAAATATATAGATTCTCTGTTCCGGCGGCTCCTAAAACATCTCGAAAGTGTTTCGACCTAAAGCGCCATTCACGACTTTCCATTATTACCGAAAATCTCAAAGTATCTTGTCTAAACACAACAACATAGTACATCCATTGTACAGCTTTCGAACTATACATATGAAGTAATTCTGAATTTGTACTGTAAGCCAGAGTTTATCGGATGGCAAATTTTGTGAATGTGATATAATCTTCAGAGGCGACACGTAGAAAACACGCAAATTACTCAATATCGTACGTGTCTCCATCAAGACAGGGAGCAGTGTCGGACTGATACGGTTCTTCTCTCCATAGTAGGTAATCGATTTTAGTCGCCGTGAAAGCCCCAAACCAATTTTCAAGAACGTTCAAACCACTACATATTTTTTTCACGTAGGCTACACACATTTGTTCGCATTCACAACGGTACATATAATCAAGTGCTGAACAATTTATTTTTCAGAAGGTTCGCAAAGTAGTATATATGAAGGTTTAAATTATTCTATTATGTGACAGAAATTTACTGCATTTTCAGACGGAGTTGCTGCCTCCATTTTCACAGGAGATAGTGTACTTCAGGAGGCAGGTTTTACTCAACGTTCATAAATTCCTACCAGACTAAACTTGCCTCACATCCCTTTATATAATCAGCGTCAGTTAATTTCATTGAAAAGATACTTGTGTTGCGGTTCTATAATTGAAATATTTAATGTATTACAAACACGCTTGATGTATTTTATTTAATTCGACATCTAAATACCCGCATGGCCTACGTCTTTTAACACCTTACCACTTGTGTGCTGGTAAATAAAATTATGTTGCTGAGAAAATAACGTTTCTTCAGTGCACTACTATATACTGCATGTTGGTCTATTCGATATTACAAATAATCAGCCAGCGTAGCTACAGTTTGTATGGCACACGTTTCCTTTCCGGGCGAACAGGAAGAGCAAACTCAACTCAGGCCTGGACAGGACCTGAAGGCTCCAGAAGATTGACGCTCCCAGAATTTATAGAAAATCGGCACATGAAGGTGGTAAGGTTGTCAGCCCTACGCACCAGTCACCTTTGCCCCAGGAGATACCCCTGGTACTCCTTTCTGTCCGAGGCTGAGTCGACCCCAGGAGCACAGAGGGGCTGGAAGGAATAAGTCAATGATTAATTCCAATGGCGCCATCGGGAATTGAACCCGCGATCTTCCAGCTTGTAGAGCAGTGCCTCAACAACCGCATGCCTCCTTTCGTGGAGTGTTCGTCGCGTAATGAACGTAGGGGCTGAAAAGTGCCAGATAAGAGAGTGCAGACTGCCAGCGGCCAGGTCATACACATGTAGCAGGAAGCTGTCGTTTTGAATTAAATATTTATAATATTACGGCCAGCTGTACTAAATTACCAGTCTGTAACTTTCACAATTTATATTCCTTCGTACCAAACGAGGAGTGACTCAGAAGCCGAGACTGACAAAAACTGAGATTCGGCACGTCCATAGGGCGTTTTTTTTAAAGCACAACGAGAGACACACTCTCCCATTTAAAGTTAACAGTTATACAAACACTCATTTCATCTCAAACCGGATTGTAGGCTACGTACTTGATAAAAATATACAAAATTTTAAGTCTTTATATGCAAAGTAGGGCGATCCCGGTGGCCGCTCGTCTGCTGAGATTGTGGGTTCGAATCCCGCAGGGGGCATGGATGTGTGTCTCTTAAGAGTGTCTTGTGTTGTGAGGTAGAGGTCTCTGCGCCGGGCTGATCACTCGTCCGGAAGAGTCCTATCACTGCGGTGTGTCGTTGTGTGTGATCCAGAAACCTCAAGATTGAGGAGGCCATGGCCCGCGTTGGGCCTCAGCGTCACAAAGGTACAAAAATATACAAAGTATTTTAGTAAATGACAATGTAGATTTAAAAAACCTACTACCCACGAACAATTTTCCCTACGACTTTGTAAATTTATTAGTTACATGTAACAGAGGCCTTCTGTAGAATATTTTATGGTTTGGGTCCCGTTGTTCTGTGTGGTGAAGTACTTGAATAGACGTATGTAAATATTTTGACATAACATGTAAATAAAATAATTATAATAATACATTATCTCTAACATAACATGTTTCTACCTGTGTAGGTCATCTTTAGGTTCATTCTGTAACGTAATGAGTCTTTTTTTTTTTTGGTTTTGTGTTTTTTAGCTCACGATAACTATTGGTGATACAATCCAGAGATCGCTTATGTAAGTTACACAAACACAAAAACCTCTTTGTCTAATAGAATAAACCTGAACATGACCTATCGAGGTCGATACACATATTAAAGATAACCTGTTACCACAATTATTACATTTACTTACAGTAATAAAATATTTTTTGTGGAGACACGGAAACCTACATTTCTATTAAGTACCACCTATCTAATATTACAAACGCTTAGCTGTTCCTTTATGGAACCCGAAATTTCGTTGTCCTCTTCACAACAGTCTACCACTGCATCATATCCTGAGTAAGTTGAATCCAGTCCCAATACTTGCAGCGTCTTTCTCCGTTACTCCCATCCATGCTTAGATCCCTCAAATCTTCCCTTCAGGTTTTAACTAAAACTCTTTAGGCACTTCACACCTCCATCGCACATGCTACATGCGCTGCCCGTCTCACTCTGCTTTACTTCATTACCCTATTGATATCCGATAAAGGAGAGGTGCTGTAAAGTTTCCCACTATATGTTTCCCTACCACCCATTATTCTCACTTATCAGCTTCAAATATTCTCCCCAGCAACCTAGCCCTGAATGCTCGTAACCCACAGTATCTCGTCATTCAAGCTATAATTTCACTGTCACGCTCAAGAAAAACAGCAGCTAAAATAGTAATAACGGTGTTTTAATTTTTAGGATTTCCTTTGCTATTAGACACAAAACTCTGAACAAAAGGCGAACAGGCATTTCTGCAACAAATCTTTCTGAGCTTGATCTTGAGAATGATATTCTTCCCTTAGGATGGATAAAGCAAGGTTGTCAGAAAGGAAACAAAATTTCTCACTTCTCTAGAGCCAAGAAGTGGGCAATACAGTTTTCCTCCACTATATCACTTTTCATGTCCCTCCCATGAGGAAGACCCTCAAAAGAGCCGTTTTGTACTTCTAATTGAGACCCTAAAACAAGCAGGTCTGTATCCCGGTTTCTTACATAAACGTAGCATTTCATATTGGCTCCGACTGGACTCTATATATATTGTCCCACATTCGTGCCTTTAACACACCACTTTCCTATCAAACTAATAAATTCATTGCCAACATAGGCCTAATTCTTAGGTGTTCACATAAACCTGTTTGAAGACGGTGTGAACACATCCGAAACGTCCGTTTCAACCTACACAGACTGAAAATTTCCTGCTGTAAGAACCTGAAAGTTGCGAGTATATTACTATACTTATTAAAATATATTCTAAGCAAGTTTCTGAACACGTACAGCGTAATGCAACATTCTATGCAGCGTGTACTAAGTTCTCAAGAATTATAAATTAAGGCCATCATCATAAAGCGAAAGACAAATTTGTTTCGCTCGCCAAAATCTATATTTGCCAGTTTACAAAAAAAATCAGAACGAGATAATGCAATACATTAATAATATCCCTGTGAGATTTCATGATCACTTGCATCATGGCACTGCTTTTTCCACTTGAGAACCTGAAGCCGTAGTCATGAAGAGAATGAAATAAAATTTAACTGTCGAGCAATCTCTTCGACATACTTACCCGCTTAGGTGTCCAGCATATTTCATGAAAATATTCCCCTTAATTATAAAATCATTAACACAGACACAGAAACATAAAGCCATCTAGAATTCAGCGTTAAATTTTAACGCTTTACCGATATTGGTGCATCTTTTAAATATACATCCGAAATATGTTTTATTATAATGTGAGAGTTAAAGAAGTGACAGGATGAAAGTTTCATGAAGTAATTTTTCCGCAGGCCGTCATAAAGGAGGTTGAACATAACGAACGTTCACACTAAATACTACACACACAAAAAAAATTTGAATCTAATACCCTCAGAAAGCAGAGATATTTGATAATAACTCTCATGATAACTTACAAGCTCTTGAAACCGAGTGTAGTGGTGAAATGTGAATGTGAAAAGCCGGGACTGTAGGCAACTTCTCCGACTAGACTGCAAGCGTGTGAACTATATAACAGGAAATGAATCAGGGTTTCCACGTTCCCAGCCAGGTATTGAAGCAGCTTTAGCTCTCAACTGCAGCTTTTCTCTTTCATGGGTCACAGTGTTGTTGTAGATACAGCGGACTCCCACTGTACCGGCTTAAACCACACCGAGAGCAGGGTAGTTAACCAGAAAGCTGGTCATTCCTGAGACAGCGTAAATAAAGAATTCAAAACTGAAGCATAGAACGAAAAAAAAAAAATTACTAAATTTTACTCACCATGACAACAGCTAACGTCATAAATCCACATAATAATAGTAATAATAATAATGTTATCTTTAGTGCAATAGCATAAATCCGGTATTAGCGCCTCATGGTTGAGGTTATAGACCACACATAATTACACACACACACACACACACCCGGTAGATTTCCTCTGAACGAATGACCAACTCGTCTCTGAGGCCACTACCTACACAACACACGACAAACCCAACAGACGAAAACCCATGCCCTCAGCAGGACCTACGCCTTAGAACGCGCGACCACCGGCATAGATTAATAATAATAATAATGTACAGGCTAAGGTGATGAGGGCCAAGAATTGTGTTTCCTCGTTATTTTATTAAAGTGGGTTGGATGAGAAATTGAGCAAACGAAAGCATGTACAATTTTC
>Ga0123357_10009730_pt1 | contig 12153 bp, 7 predicted proteins | sample TergutEmb28metaG_FD_89873 | JGI IMG/M metagenome (GOLD analysis project Ga0123357, IMG submission 89873) | Embiratermes neotenicus P4 segment gut microbial communities from Petit-Saut dam, French Guiana - Emb289 P4 | ecosystem: Host-associated > Arthropoda: Insects > Digestive system > Gut ...
GGGAAGGGGGGGGGGGGGGGGGGCGAGGGGCGGTCGGGGGGTTTCGAAGGAGGAAAAGAGGCCTTTGCCCTGCCGGGATTTCAACCCGCCCCCCCCCGACTATCATACCCGTAGCCTATTCGTTATACCGACTACGCTAACACTTCATTATGACACGTCCAAAAAATATTTCGACCGGATCCGACTGTCATAAAAGGCTCTAATCCAAACGCATGCCGCTACAAAAGTTTAAACCATGAACTGGGAATATATCAAGAACTCATAATAATGTTAGCGTTGAGCACTGTTGCGTTCTAAATTTGTAAATAAAAACGTAAGCGTTTATGGCTGAATGTGTGGGGAAAAGAGATGCCTGGTGACAGTCGGATCCGGTACAAACGTGCTGGGGATTTAGTACTAAATTGCCATTTCAAACAACATCGTATCTTCAGTCAAACACGACTATCTATTCTTAAAAGAACGCTACATGTTTCCGATTACATAATGCATCGTCAGGCTGTAGATGCATTATATAATCCGAAACATTTAGCTTTCTTTTAAGAATATGTAGTTGTGTTGGACTGAAGATACGATGTTGTTTGTTTCGAAGTCGCAACGGAATGAATTCTATTAAATTTCTAACTACTGTAAATACTACTAGACACTGATACATTGCTGGTAACTCAATGATACGGAACGTAATTTGAATGATAAAAAAGTATACACACTTCATTTTGTACATTGCTATATGTATTTCAAGTAACCAAAGGATTACTTTTCATTCGTAGCGAAGTTGGTATGGTGACTAGCTAATGGGCAGGACGACAGGGTGGTAGTAGTTCCATTCCCGGCAGGAACAAGAGAATTTTCTCCAAAGCGTCCAGTCCGAGTCATGGGCCCACCTAACCTGTTTTTCGAAGGGCAATGGGGCGTTCTTTCTCCGGGTATGAAGCGACCAGTGCGTGAAGTTGGCAATTTACTTCCGTCTAGTGCCAAAATTAAGAAAACAAGGAACTATAGCTCCATTTCCCCCATATGCCTTCATGCCGTGCACAGAGACAACCTTCCCTTACAAAAGAAATGAGATAACACTGTCAGAGCACTTCTATAGTTGTTAGCTACTAGGTCATATTATACCTGACCAATATTCTTTGTACATATCACTGTTATTCACACGCTTATGTAGGCAGGCAGACGCCGAGTGAGCTACGTTTTATTCGATAAGCGAATCGACCGGAAGTGACAAAGATATTGGTCAGATAAGATAACGTCCCTGTACTTCGAATTCGCGAATTCCTGAAATTTAATCTAAACTCGGAGACTGCCGGTTAACCTCACTAAGTATTACATGATTTTCACATGCGGCCCGCTACAGGTGAGTTAAGATATTATTACAAATCACAAAGTGGAAATATAGAAACTGAAATCCAGATAATCTGTGCGTAGGATCTAACGTCAAAAGAGTGACTAGATAAAGCGCTGGACACCGAGAAATATTTGTTCGATTCCCGATAGGGGCAAGAAGTTTATGTCTTCTCCAAAGCGACCAGATATTGCGGGACAGACCCAGTCCCCTACTCAGTGGGTACGTTTGCGCGGGAGTAAATGGCTGAGGCATGCAACTGACCGCTCGCCCCCATATTGTGCCCTACCCAAATATCTGTATGTACTGCACGTGAACGAATTGACCTTGCCTGGTATTAAAGGGTAAGTTCTGCAAAGTAATCGACAGAAGCAGGGCCAACTCGGAAGTTGATTAATTATTCAAATAATCGATTCAGCCTTCATTCTTATCAACTTTATTTCCGCACGTTTGCTGTAACAAAGTATCAAAAGGACTTCAATTGACCCTACCAGTCAAAATCGCCTCGTAAGTTTATGTGAAATGCCTCGTATCAGAATCCCAGTTGCACTCAACAGCACTAACACATGCCAATTGTATTGGGCCCTACCCAGAACCAGTTCAATACAACGCATGTCACTTAAGGTTCAGAACTTTTTTTAAATTTTACTCTTATCATTGACTTAATGTCTCAAGTCATCGCCTCAAAAATGTGTTTCTTTTTTTGTTTTGCTCGATTGAGTTGCATTGTTAACTGAGCGTAATCCCCTTGATTTAATGACATTCGTCTCACTAGAAGAAATACAAGAACCACTAAATCTCAGGTTATGGGTTGGGAATATTCACAAATCTGTCCTCGCTCCCGTGATTCTTTTATAACGTATGTTTGGCCGTGCCCTTTATCCGGGGGGGGGGTCGTCAACCTCTCACACCGTAGGCCCGAGTTCGAATCCAGAGTGGTCCATGTGGGATTTGTTGTGAATAAAGTGGTACCGGCGCATCTTTCTTTATGAATACTTCGGGTTTCCCCTGTCAAAATCTTTTCACCTACGCTGCATACACACATTTCATTTATCTACCTTCGACACTATAAAATCTTAGCAATTGATAGCATCATAAAGTCACCCACTAAAAAAATCAGTCACATTCAGTTTGTTCCTTCTATCACTTCAAAAGATATAATTTTAAAACCAGAAAAAATAAGGAGTAAGTCGCCATTATATCTTCAACTTAAAAGTGTTTTTGGAATCCGACAAGACGAGATGAGTTGAAATAATTCAATGTGAATAAAAATCCAACAGATGCAACATTATGCAGATATTTATTCACTGCAAAACTAGTAGTTTTGCAGTGAATAAATATCTGCATACTGCTGCACCTGTTGGATTTTTATTCACATTGAATTATGATGCACGGAGCCACGAGCTTAAAAAATTGAAATAATTCATTTCAATCAAATTAAACCTGTCAGATTAGACAACTTTGTGTCCGTTTTGTAGCTGGGATTTTTGCGTTCAACTGTATCGCGATGTGGACATAACAGAATAGTGCTAATCCTGCCTCCTTTTTTCATGTTCTTCAGCTTCACAAAGACAAGCCAAGCTGTCTTACCAGATCTTTGTATTCATCGTAGATTTTCTTGTATTCATCTTCATGTTCCGAGTGCCCCGGTTCGAACACTGTGAAATGCAAAGAGATAAATTTATACATTTCAATAATTAGTTTAATTCACAACATAAATGCTGTGTTTTCTCTATGTATATTTATTTGAAATTTCAATTACACAGGCATTGTACTATCATGTAACAATGAGGTGCTGTCACTTAACCTTCGTTGCCGAAAAAAAAAGCAGTAAGTATTACATATTTTCAGTGTGGGTCTATATTCTTGCCTTATTTATCTGGCATGAAGAGCGCAGGCGCCATATTACATTGTCATCGGCGAACTGCCTGGCTGTATCACATTTTTCCACATTTTCTCCCAAACGGCACGATTTTCGAGAAAAAAATTAATTTAAGATGTTTGTTTTCACTTTCTCTACAAACTTTGGCTGAGACATTCTAAGATTTATACTATGTGCTATAAACGTACTACGTAGGCTGCCTCTTATACACAAGGGAGTTAAAGAAGGACGCCTGCAACGATTCGTTTAGGCTATCAACAAAACACATCTGCTGAAGAAGTTGCCGCAATAGTACGGCGTTAAGGCTCGTTGGTTCATAAATGACGCTGTATGAAATGCAAACATGATTTGGCGTCAGCTGATATAAATAAGAAAATGTATCTCTGTCCGACGTGAAGGCCCATTTGTATTTACATTCAAAATCTCGAATCAAAATTTAAATAAATAAATAAATTGTTTGTTGATTTCGAACTTTGTGCGTTTTGCACCTTGTCAGTTGGTAAACGGTTGCCGAATTCATACTTTTTCGGCTATTTAGATTATGAAGATCGAGACAGTAAACTTAAACGAAGCGTCGGTTCGTATCTACCAAGCTTTACGGTGTCATAATCCCCCCCAAAAAATTGAATATTACGTGGTGTGAGCAATCCAAAACTCGCAAATTTCGTACAATTTGTTTGTTACAGTTTTCGCAACAAGGTAAAACCACTGACTCTGTACCAAGAACAACATGGCAGGACCTAAATTAATCATTTTGAGATATTTTGCTTTTACAACAGTGCATTCACCACTTGCCCATCTAATTTATTTTCCTACAGGGTGCCCCAACAGAGTGGACAGCAAACTATGACTGGCAGTCTTAAAATAAATTAGTGTCTTCCCGTCAAGTATGCAATTAATAATCACGGGTCCTGTGTAGTTACTTTGCCTTGAGGTCTGATATGTTCAAAATTACCGCAAGTACAGCGATACAGGCTGAATGTTCACCGTGTATCCCCCAAAGTATAGTCCATAATACAGATTCCTATTAATGTCGTGTTCCTATCTGTTTCTTGGTCTTTGAAATGTCATTTTCCAAGATTTTTCTACCAAACCCGGGTGCGCATTTTTTACATATTCTGCCCGTTTTAGCATCCTGTAATTCATTAATTTAACAGTGTCTTGTAAAATACTTGACCTCGAAGAGTTGGATAATACTTTTTTCCACCCTGTAAAACGTGAAGTTCAATTTGTAAAGTAATATTTAAAAATCCATTTCCTACCGTATATTAAACACACTGTTTTACCATTACAAAAATCATTCTGTAGATGCTGCTTAGCCAAGTGACAGCTGCTTGTCCTGAAAAACGTATGAAGTACGTAAGTGTACTGATGGGAAAATACACATTTTCGTCATATTAAACGTGATATATGTAATTAACAGATGCTTGAAATATTTCAATTAATAAAATAAAACAGGCCTCCTACTACACTTCTCACTTTGTATAAAACTGTTGAGCTAAACGTTATATTGAATATGCTAAACTAGTAACTTAAGTAGTTATAGATTTCAAGTATTGTCTTATGTTACCTACCTGATGATTTTTGTTCGATGAACGTAAGTATTGGCGCATTCCATATTGGTCCTTGAAGAAACCCTACCAGCGAATCAAAGACCCAGGAACAATCTTCCGATCCCATTCTTAATCATCCACACAACGGTTCTACCTCTTCTGTTGTAGGTACAAACACGCACGTCACCAACACATCAGTTTACTGTGTGCCCCATGGGTTACTATGGCAACGAACTTCAAAACAGTGCCACAGTGTCACTGCCTACATATCCGACGCACTGAAGAGTTTCTTATAAATATGGTTAATAAACTTCTAGGTATTAACCAAATGTGAAATCGCTTAAATACGTAAAAACTGCAGACATGTCATTTTCGAGCTGAGAATTTACAAACGTACGAAGTGGATTTAAATTCAAAAGTTTAATGAGCAGTAATCTGTACAAGTAGTAAAGATTTGTGCAGCTCGTCGTGTAATTATAATTTGTCCATTGTCAACAAAATGTTACAGTTTCCAAAACATAGCTAGTGGTCTTATTTCACATATTGTGATAGCTTTTGTGCCACCTTATGTGACACTATTTTACATATTTTGAACTTCATTGTTTCTAGATCATACGAAATGATGTGTCTAAGCTGCATAAAAGAAGCAATGCAATTAAACTTGTATTTGTTGCTTTCCGCTGTTTTGATTACTCTGTGAAGTCATGTAATAACATAGCCTTTACAGTACAGCTGATTTTGTTATTTGTAGACTTACATACAGTCGCTCGATTACTACATGTTTCGACTCATATAAGTCATCATCAGATTAACCTAACGTTATCGTAATGGTAACTCACACGAACCGAAACATTTTGTTATCGAATGACTGTATACGAAAAGATCACTAAAAATAAAATCAGTTTTGCTGTAAAAGATGTGGTATTACATGATCACATAATATAATTACAGTTTCCACTCTTTCGGGATAAGACGCCACGTAGTCTGTTACATAGTGCGAGTGTTTTGGAGGAACATACAGCCCCACTCTTCGATATTTGAAATTAATCTGTCACAGAGGACGTAGAAACATGACATCCGCGCTCCTCTGGGATATTGCGCAGCATCGAGTGGTAATTCCGTACCGATATTTCAGGACAACCTATCGGTCCCACTTATCCCAGAAGAACGCAGATCTCATCTAAATCTCGGCGAAAGCCTACAATCATGTGGAAATATTTCCGTCAGTAGAGAAATATGGCGACTGCAGACACGGTTTGATGCTGAAATGGTGGGAAGCGGTAACCATATTCTGGTGTGCGGACTTCAGTAGAAGGCGAGAAAACTTGACTGTTTTTTATTCGAAAGTTTTCGAATTTGTGGTTCTCTTGTGCTCATTGTATCTTAGACTACAGACTGTAAATAAACGATCTAATGTTTCCACAATAAATATCCATACTGTGGTCTTCTGAGTCTTGGGCTGCCACGTAATAGGTGGGTAACATTTTTTAAAACAGGCTCGTTCTATATTCTTAGTAGCCTGCATGTGGAGGCAACATATTCCCTGGAAGCGTTGGTACCCAGAAAACCACAGTATGATTCATGATTAATATATAATGTTGGAGAATATTATGGTAAATTATCGTTAGTTTATGAGTTCTTTCAATTGTATTAATATTATGGGAAGAAAACGGGGTTGAAACCTTCGCGAAGTGTGACAGGAAGTGCAAGCAGGCTTCACAGACAGCCACAGGCCTTCCTGCGTCACAGAAATCGATCATCGCGTGTTACTATACATTTTAACGATAATTTATTCTGCACATTGTAAAGGTTACAGTGCATGCTTTACAATAACAGAGCGTGTAGTTTATATACCATTGGCTAACTAAGAAGTTTAGCTTGAATATTGTAACGGCAGGCTACGTAAGTATCAGTTTATTAGGTTCAAAATGTATTTCTGTTCGTACTGGTACTTGACAGAGACCCAGTCTTTTAAGAACCGTTACAAGAACACACAATATTGCATTCATAAATGTAATGACACATCCTTTTTATCATCGAAGCCACTTTAAAGAGTCAAATATCGATAGCGAAAAGGCAGGAGGGACGGCTGGAAATTTGGAAAGACCGAACGTCACGTGCGTCACCAAGTCATTGAATATGTGCTGTGCAAATACACACATATTTTAGCATGGGCCATTCAAGATGCTTGAAAACTAAAACGGAAACCGTGAAGGTTAAAGTTGAAAGACTGAATGATTTATACTATACACTGTTTTGCATGCCTCTGTTGATTGGGCCCTTCCCATTCAGACTCTTTTGCAATATTAAGATTTCATATGTATTTACTGGTTCTATAGCAATTGGGTGTAGACAGGGCAGAATAACAAAGGCTGAATAGCAGGTTGTTTTCTAACCGCCTAACATACCAGAATTGAACGGAACGGCAATGATGTGCGTTGTATACCGTGTCAAACCAACGATGTTGAGTTACTGAACAACAGATATTTGATCCGTAATTTGTGGCAGGATGGCGACATCTGTACTTGGTGATGGCCACGACATCATCTGTGGCCATGCCTAGCGTGGCGAGGAAATGTTGATCCGATCCGTGATGTTGATAACAGAACTCTGGGCTTTCCTGACTGTGCTTCTAATCCGTGGTAAAGGAACATTGTCATCCGTGGTGGTAACAATCCTCCCGCTCGACGTAAAATAATCCATGGCGGTAACTTAGGCGGGGAATGTGTTGCCGAGGGCTAACATATTTATATGCGTTGTATTGGTGATTTTTGTCGTGGAAGGTAGATTAGATACGAATAGATCACGTATTAAATAAGTTTTGTTGAAGCGAATGAATAGAAACCGGAAAGTGAGCAAATACCGTTATAATGCGTGAAAACTGCAGCTGTGTTACCAAATACACAAGTACCCAGCGAAGTGTTAATGGCCAAGAACTGTTGCTGGACGTAATCAGTCATGACACATCGAATATGTGCTCTGAATTTACTGTTCAAAATGTATCGGTATTTTTCACTGAAAAGGAATTTGTTTGCAGCATTCTTGTAATCGCGTTCTTGTTAGCGACGTGTGACATTAATAACCCTAATTGGTATATGACAGTTTTGCTTATTGTTCTAATAGGTCGTCTTATTGCCAGATTGCTGTGGAATGTGAAGAGTGGTTAGTTACGTTTAGAGTTTTAAATGCCCCACACTTATTAAATTTTCTTAAATACAGTAATCCTTTGTTGTTATATGGATTAAATTCTGATGGGAGACAAGTGGAAGGGGTTATGCCCTCACAATTGAAGTAATGTGTATCAGGACTCAGTTTCATAGCTGGAGCTCTGTAATGCACAGAGCTTGTCATGTGATCAGAATTTGAGGTAAAAGTACGGACAGTGGTATGGGTCCAACTCATTTAACTACGAAGGAACGTTTATGTGGTATCAGAATTATGTAGGTATAGGTGTCAAATGCGGTGACAAGTGAAATGACAAACCTGAATTTAGTGACATGAAATTTTAATTGTTTGTATGAGGTTCTGTGTTTTCAAAAAATCACAATTCTGTTAAAATGAGTTAATGGGAATTCTCATCAGTAAGGTGTGCCACAGTTTAAACAATTATCTACCCTCCTGATACTATGGCTCTTGCTTGTTTTGTGCAGTTTTAAGTGGTGGGATAAATTTAGTTTTTTCAATCATAAGTGATTCATGATCATAACTGGAGATAGCTGTGTTGTTTGGTTTTTCCAGAGTCTGTACTCTTTGTAGCTCCAGTAGGACTCCAACTTACTACAACATATCAGTCTGGTTATCATACATCACACTTCATACCGTGGCACTACATCACCGATGTTATTATCAATGAAGCAATAACTCGGGTGTGTAGAAGATTTTTATTGTTTACATAGTTATATTCTTGCACAAAGGTATGCCTAGTTGTAGCTGTGTTAAATTGAGGACAGCATGATAAAAATAACAGAAAATGGAAAAAATTACATATTAAAGAATGGTACAGTTTGTACTCTGGTAATACTGGCAGGAGAGTTATGTTATAAGTGTGGTTATCCTAACTTGTGTGCATATGTTGATCTGTACTTTGTTGTGTTTTGCAGTATCAAGTGGTGTACTATCTTGCAGTTTTAGCAGAGAAAGCACATTGTGAAAGGGCCACAATAAAACTGATTCCACTTTTTCAGGTAATGTTTGCATACAACTTATTCAAAGTGAATACCAAATGCCCTAGTATATAGGAGGGCATTGGTTTGTATGTTGGTCCAAAACCCAGCAATACTGAGATAATTTTTATTGTTTGTAGCTGGAATGTACCTTAACCCTTTACTGGTACAGTGGTTAAATGTGCCACAACTGATGTTACAAGTTTGAGAGACTACTTTAACTAAATAATAAATAATTAGTTCCGGATTGAAGTCCTAAAGTCTTCTGTCTTACTGCACATTAAGCACAGAAGTCTTGTGTTATCAATATTTTGTAACATAAATTTAAGATGTAACAGTAAAATGAAACTTTAGTGGTGTGTTTATTAAATAACAGTATTTTCAAGTGTGTAGTTGATTAAATTGTATGGTAGGTATGTTTCACCCTTTCTATAGGCCACGATGGCCCTTAGAGTGAGTAGAGGTATAGCTCTACTCTTTCTAGGACCTTGGCACACTAGATTGGGGTGGGGGGGTCAGCCCCACACCCCAGCCACCTCTACCTCTGGGAAAGACCCAGTATCCATTTTACAGGAGGCTAGGTGGGCCCCAGGGCTGGTCAGGACGGGTGGAAAATAATTATGATGCAGATATTAGGCACATCAGTACAAAATTTAGTAGTATGAGTGACAAAGTGCTCCAGATTTGTGCACCCCTGCTCATGTAACAGGTTGAAGGTTTTGAATGTAGTTCTCTGGAATTTCAAACTAAATTGATTGTTCACTTGTAGCTCAATTTTGCCTTTATCAAGCATTGTCACAGAAAGTTAAAAATGCTTTATGAAAGATTATGTTATTTTATACTGTGTCAGCATAATGGAGTGTGGTTTGGCACACAACTTGGGGAGGGTTCAGTTATAGCCATTGTACCATTATATATATATATATATATATATATATATATATATATCAGTGGTCAATAACAGGACATGGGTGCACACATTCTTGTTATTTAGTAACCACACTATGCATCCTGGGGTTAGTATGGTAAATTGATTCATAGGTAGTATTATGTTTGAATCCTAGTGGTGTTTGATTTAATTTAGTTTCTTGCAGTTGTAATATGGTATAGATTACCATTGTCCCCATCATTAGTACTACTAGTACTACTACCACCACCATCACCACCACCCTAGTAGTATTAGTAGTAGTAGTTGTGGTAGTTGTATAGCAGCAGCCATGCCCTCAGAAATAAATTAATGCCAGGTGTCTTCATTCTGAAGCTTCTCACAAAGGATTTTGCTGGTTTGCATGATTCTGGAAGTTGTTATACTTCCTCATTAAGACTGATGTTGGAGATTGAGTCTTATATGATGAGTAATTGGTTTTCACCAGAGAGCTTGTAGTGGTATCCTTGTACTTTTGGTGCTAACCCCAGACCAGTTCAGAGGTTGGAAGTACAGCTATTTTCATAGGGTGATGTGCTTGGCTGCCTAATTCTATCTAAAATTAGTATAGGCAGTTTTGTGAAACCGGACCTGTGAGCAGTGGGATGGAACTATAACAATGTGTGTTGGTGAAGCAGTCATAGGTGCTGCAAACCTGAATACCATAGTTCGCATTACACTAAACAGCACACACCAAAGTCTTAGCAGAATAGAGCCCTCTCCATGCCCCAGTACATCTGAATGGTGTATTGCTCAGGCAAGGGGAAACTTTATTCATTGTTCTTTGTAACATACACAGGGTTTGCTTGCAGTACACTAAGTCAGTGGTCCAAAAATTTTCCAAAAATCATGGAGTCACCTCCAAGTTTTAAGCTCCAGAAAGGTGACATGGAGCAAGTTCCATACTGAGGACCTAGAATTCAGGAGTGTACTGTGAATCCCACCATTACTTGTTACCTTGTGCTTGATGCACATAAGTGGATGCATTTTTGTATGCAGAGGAAAGAACGGCAAAAATTATGCTGAACGTATTAGATGCCACTACGAAATTTAGTCACCTAGGCAACCAGGCACCTGATATTATGTGCTTTCCTGAACGAAGCATTGTGAAATGATTCTTGCAGCAAGTATTTCTTTGCAGTATACAAGGCCACGTCTCGCGTGTCTGCAGTTGATCTATCAGAGTATTCAGAAGGTGCTGTTGTTCCAAAAGTCAGTAAGGCAAGAGAAGGAGTTGTGACCACATGCAGCATGCTGATAGAGCCTGATTGTTGCTTTGTTTACTATCAGAATCATTTCTAGAGTTTAGGCTTCTGTATATGTTCTCAGAGGTGGGTATTACACATGTCCAAAAATACAGCTGTTTTACCCTTAATCCATCCATGCTTGGAGAGGTCCTGAATTCAGACATTTTATCACAGATTCTCACAGCAGTGAAATGAGCAGTTGTATTTATGCTGAGACAAACATGAGGCGTCATTGAAACACAGTGATTCTGAACATCATATTAACCCTTTAATGCCGAATGACTTCTAAAGATGTCACACAGTGAGCCCTTTAAATTGCTGAATGACTTATAAAGATGATGCAAACAGCTTTTCAAAGTTTAGAGGAATTTTATTCACTCCTATCTGAAATACTGCAGTCTTGTGGTAAGCTGCAGGACCCATGAAGGTCAGGGTTTCTCTGTGTAGACAAAATGAAGCCCCTCCATCTCCTAAACCCCTCCAAAAACCCTGATAGCAACTGCACAATTCTTTCAGTGAGTAGTGCTGTTTGAGACACAGCTCACCTTTGTTTATCGCCTGACCTACAGTTCACTGTGGGTTGAAATATCAACACTGGCCTATGAAACAAACAAAAATTGTTGACCAGAAAGGTTGTCAGTGGCGTACTGTACCTGTATACTTCAGACAAAACTAATGCTCAAAAACCGATGTTTACAGCTACAGGAGGGCCCACAGACGTGCCTGTTGTAGTGCTGGGATAATCTGTAGGGGTTGTGGGGTAGTAAAATGCAACACAGCCATCAGTCTACTAAAAATGTCTTGGGCATCCTCAAATAACTGAAATTTTACACAGTAGTCACATCATGTGCTATTCCGGAGGTGAACGGGCTTGAAAAGGTGTGGCAATAGTGGTGCGTAAAAGTGTAGTGTGAAGTGTTGTTAACACTTTGAGACCCAGCCCTTTAATGTTTTGTTGGGTCCAGAAACCCAGTTATTTTTGACATACATTTAAATACTGACTGTCGTGGGTGTATTATGTATATTGTAATATCTTTACCA